>Ga0214480_100650_pt1 | contig 17121 bp, 13 predicted proteins | sample M1_20Mar14CPVII9_3_FD_165042 | JGI IMG/M metagenome (GOLD analysis project Ga0214480, IMG submission 165042) | Marine eukaryotic communities from Monterey Bay, California, United States - M1_20Mar14CPVII9sort6BwellE17 | ecosystem: Environmental > Aquatic > Marine > Unclassified | place: USA... | reverse complement strand
TCTTAATTTACGTGTATCAAGCTACCTATGATATAGCACGGCTTGTCTATTTCAATATAGTAATAGTTTGAATACAAGTGATACGATAAGATAGAGAAGTACATGTCTATTTCTTAACATGATAGCTCCTACCTCCAGCATTGTGCATAGAGCTAGATGCCCAGCAAATTTCGTCACCATTACGATCCTCTGTCACAACCTCTGCACACCATTCATACCATACTCGTTCATTATCCGAACGTCTCCATATACTGCAGTTCACAGTTGCTTGATCTGGTACACGAAGAGGCTCTTTCAATGGAAAGTAAAGTGGAAACCACGAAAACATTCCAACCGAGAACGAAGTAGGAGCGATACTAATCGTCGACTTGTCATTTCGTTTCTTTGATTCGTATAATACTGAATGGAATGATCCCAATAAACCATGTAGAGTAATGGTTGTTGTATCGTCACCATCACTTGTGGATGATGCCATTGATGCTACCTCCGAGTCCAAGGCACCGTAGCCACAACCAAAACCAACACCGTGAGTAGGGTCATGTTGGAAGGACAAATGAGCATGACGATCATTATTGATATTCATAGCAGCTTGAGAAGAACTAGTAGTACCTTCTGTCTTTGACTGATGCGGATGGGTATATGTCCAACATGCCTTTTCAGCATGTGTTTGACTAGCTGCATGACTACGAACAACATAGGGAGTTTCTAATGCTCGTTGCATACCCACAGAAGGTGATGCCGGTCCTTCATTCGTATTGAGTTGGAAACAAGATTGATTCCTCGCCTCACAGTATAACCGTGCTGATGAAACTGGAGCAATATAGGCAGTATAATTCTGTGGAATACTAACACAATCATCCTTCAATATGCCACATTGTTGTACTCCATCTAGACATTCTGGACTCAACTCATTGTCACCAAAACTGCCAAGTAGTTCCGAAACAACAATATCACCTCGTGACTTGACATTGTCAATCATGTTCTTTAATATCGGATGTGAATTCGCCTCTCTCATATCACATCCAATCACTGACACGTTAGATGTACCCGGAACAATCTTGTCGTTGCTAACCTGATCATCACTACTGCTGTACGGGTCATAATCCCTTCCACCATTCCATGACGGGTCACTCCCCTTTAAACTTTGCAAATACAATACAGCACTTGGATTCTTCTCAATTGCAATAATCTTAGCATGCAATCCCTTCTTACGTTGATGCATACCCACCACCTTGGTATCATTTAACAATGCAGATACACGAGACACGGCACTTATCGATTCTCTCACCAATGGTCCACGACCAGCACCAACAACTAGTATAGTAACCTCATACAAATCAACATCACTACCAATTGATGATGAATCAGAAACTACACTGAACTTGTTTTCCTCCAACCCATCCAACAAGGCATACTCCACAGCTAAACCATAATTCCTATACTTGACAGGATCTTTTTCAAATGTTTCGTAAGTTTGATATTCTAAATGATCACCTAATGGTTGTAATGGACTTTGTAAACTGTCGAGGTAGGGAGTTTCTAGTATTGCTTCTGTATTGTCTAATTTGTATAGTAGATTTGGTTTCGAACGTAAGTGGCGGAGGTATTGAAGATGATGTAATCGTAATGATGTTCCTGCATTCATATTACTATTGTTGTTGGTTGTTGTTGGTAAACTTCCTTCAAGTAAGGTACGTAATGTCCTACCCAATCTACCATAAACAAATGAAAAGATTGCTTGATGACACTTTGACAATGTCGGATAACCCTTCTTATTCATTAAAAAGACATTCACATTCCATGATATTGCCTTGATATGTCCACTGCCAAGTAATCCATGTAATGCTATAATAATAGATGACAATTCTGTCTCTGTTGTATCATCATCAACGCATAGTATACATCCAACACATGATACATAATTACATTTTGATAATAATAATTGATATGATTGGATAGATTGTATGTTTAACGGAACACGGATCCATAATTGTACATGGGATGATGTACAGATTGATGATGTTGATATGTTTGATATTAATCGGGTATATTCTTTCGCTGATTGTTGACTGTTGATTGATAGCTTAGTCGTCTTCTCTGTAGCAGCAATGGAAGAAACTGCTGGGCATGGCTTATTATCTTCTGCAAACATGTCTTCCTCATCACTTGAATGAATATCACTACTACTCTTGATCTTCTTCTCAGTCAATGGAACAGAGGGTAAAATCACAGCAGGTATATTCATATGTGCACTCCATTCCAACATTCCCCAGAATATTTTAGTAGCTTCAACTTTCTTTTCGATATCAGTGGTAGATGTTGATGTTAGTGCATCTCGTAGTTTGATACCTTGTAGATTATCATATGTTGATGGTGATTGTGGTTTAGATTTGGTTTGTTGAGTATTATTCCATTGAGGTGGATCTACTACCATACCTACGACGCTTGTTGACCACCACTTACTTTCAAGACGTGTAACATCTGTTCTAACAACACTACTACTAGGCGTAGTTAATAACGGTACAGTATTAGGCAAAGCGGTAACAACATAATCAAACCCATCCTGTCGAGCTTTCTGCAATGATGTCGTAGCGTCATATATTTGCTCAGGTATAGTTAGTCCGGTGATGAAACTGCCTACGCTTGGTTTTTCTTCCTCATCGGTTGCCATTGGAGGTTGCAATGTTGGTAGTTGCAAGAGATAGAGTTGCCGTCGACCGTCGAACGAGATGATGCAATGAGTGGATATCAAAAAATAGTGTGGATATCTAGGTGTGGATCAAGACATCTGTCCACATGAATAAAAGTTGAAAGTTTCAGTTATCAGTTGAGTTGGGCTACTAAGTAGCTATAGCAGAGGAGAACTACAGTATAAAGGTATGCATTTGTTGTTCTATATGTATATTGTGCTACTGTTTTGGAGCAAGAGTGCACGGGATTGTATTGCAAAGCATCTAAGAATGCGATTTCTTTGCAATTGCAAAACATGTGAAAAAATGCCAATGCAAGAGACGTGGGTAAAGTTTGTGAGCTTTGTCTGAGATATATGTATTGAGTTTGTTTCAGTAGCAGTGAAGTGAGACTTATTTGCTTTTATGGTGCTGTCTTGTGTGTGTGTTATGCATTTGATATGTATGTGCATATCTTATGCATTTTTTTTTAGATAGCACATATCTTATGTATAACATTGTATGCTTATGTTCTCCCCCCATTGACACCCCTTCTCTCTCCAATCCTAAATACAGATATCAAAAGATGAAATTGAACTATTCTAGCCTAAGCAAACAAGAGGTTGTAGATCTCTGTGGAAAGAAATTGAAGCATGATGATATTAAAGTCATTAGCAAACTCTTGAAAAAAAGCAAAGCAATTCAGACACTGAAGATGTCAAACAATCAGCTTACCCTTGAAGATACTGAGTTTACTAATGCACTTGGAACAAACAATACTCTTCAAAACCTCTGGTTACGTAATAACAATATTGGTAGTACCGGAGCTAACAATCTTGCAAAGTCACTCAAAAGTAATATCAGTACGTTGAAGAGTATCCTTTTAACAGGGAATAGGATTGGACATGACGGGATTGCAAGCTTGGCAAAAGCTCTACTTGAGAATGATGCACTAGAATCAATTAGCTTGAATGATAATCCGATTGGTATAAGAGGTATTGAAAGCATGGCTACTTTGTTGTCAAGCGAAACATGTTCATTAAAGATTATACTTGAATAAGATTAATCTTGGAGATGAGGGAATAAGAATACTTGCAAATGCACTGAAGGAGAATGATACCCTTGAATGCTTGGAGATTGCCAATAACAATATATCGCATGTAGGAGCGCAGTGTTTAGAGCTTGCCCTTGAAGATAACAATACTCTTCAAAAGGTTACCTTGGCTCATAATGACATTTCCAACGAAGGAGCGGGATGCATTGGTAGTGCTTTGATCGGTAATGGAAGCTTGAATGTATTAGATTTGAGCTACAATAACATTGGTAATGAAGGTGCCAAAGCCATGGCTGATTCGTTAAGTATCAGGAGTAACAACGCCCTGCGTGAGCTCAAACTGATAGGAAATGATATCAGCAGATGGGATACAATCTTTGCCGATTTGAAAGACAAATCTACTTTGAAGATTCAGATGGGAGGAAGTGGAAGTAATAAGGGTATGCATAAGCGCAGTCGTAGGAAGAAATCAAGTTCTAATGGTATCATCCAGTGTTCAAAGAAAAAGAGAGCACGGCTAAATCAAACTAATGTACCAACGACCAGTTTAGAATTGTCATTACAGACGGAGACGAAGCTTTTGGCAAAGGGTCTTGCCGCTTCTGATTCTTTGGAGAGTGAAAAGATGGCCGCTTTAGAACATGAGAAGAAGACTTTAAAAGCTGAGATAGATGCTTCTTTGCGAGCTAAAGAATGTCCCATTTGCTTTGAACCTACTAATGAAGGTTATGTATTGAATCCATGCGGACATACACTATGTTCTGAATGCAAAGATTTAGTATCAGTATGTCCAACTTGTAAGAAGGAAATCAATGGGCGTATCAGGCAGTATGTAGGGTAGGATGATCAAAGTGACAAAAGTCTGTGTTGGGAAAGCAGCTATGCATGTTCAGTCTACGAATGTAGATTTATATTGTACTTTGGAAAGCTCAAGCTTCTTGATCGGTGTAGGCTGCCGACTTGGATATGATTGAGTTTATATTTGAAAGCAGCTCAAGACTTTAAAAGTAAACACACTAACTTTACTACTACTATGAATATTAACTTGGGCTACAAACTGCCATGATGTAAACCCGTATATACACAAGAAAAAGAACCCCAGATGCTTCCATTAAGTGCCTAAGCATAATGATACTGAGTAGGGCTTGCAGGTTCGGCATAATACTGAGCATATTCACTATATGGATCATTATTAGCAGTCTCAGTTGTTGTCTGATTCGGATCTACCTGAAAGGCAGTGGCGGCGTTGGGGTCGTTGAAGTAACTGTGGACGAATAAAGAAAAGAAATGGTAAGTTGATGCATCTTTTAAAACACAGCACATCCAAACACTATCAGATACTCACGCTTGATGAGCAGCTGCTGCAGTAGCATGATCATACACCTGATCAGCAGCGTATTGAATCTGTTGTTCAGCAGCAACTGATTGAGCTAAGGCCTGTTCGACAGCACTAGGCTTAACGTCCTCCTGGGGAGGAATATTGGTCTTGGCGGCATACACGTCCATTTCATTATTGAAACGATTTTTGTCTTTCATAGCCATATCTTCATACTTTGCTTTCTCGGCCATGGATAATGCCCTCCAACGCTCACCCAACACGACACCCATATCAACAAATTTGATTCCAGGGTATTCTTTCGTGATCTTGGGACGCTACAAGAAGCGGGAGAGATGATTGATTTGATAATGAGAAGAAATGTAATGACGTGTATATAAAAGTACAAGTAGTACTTACCATCTCAGTTGAGAAGTAGACAAAAGAACCTCTAGCCCTCTTTGGATGGCTAGGATCCTTAACCCCGCGTCTGGTATACGTCTTGACCCGAAGCTCCTCGACCATGGCTCCTGTTTTATCATATCCATAAGGAGGATGATATGCTGCCATCTCAGCTTCGAATCTAGCCTTATCCTGAGCAGCATATGCCTCCCAACGTTGTTTCTCCTCCACGGGTAAACACTTGTACATGTATGACGAGTACTTTGAAAGCTGACCAAAGGTGATGCCCGGATTTAACTCCCTAAATTTTTCCCTATAACAGTTTTGGTAAAGGAGGAAAGCTGAAGCATTCCTCTTTGGAGCATTAGGATCCCGTGGTACCGGTGCCTTACGTTTTCCCGGTTTCCTCCCACGAGTAGGAGTAGTAGGAGGAGCATGTCTAGGATGATTGGGAATAGCATCACCCTTCTCATTATATCCGGCAGGGGGGTGATACTTTGATATTTCATGATTAAAACGTGCCTTATCAGCTGCTGCCTTCTGAAGCCACACATCCTTTTCATCTGGAGTTAAAGCCGCATACTTTGATGCTGTGTGTTTGGATAATTCACCGAATTTCATATCAGGATTCTAATAAGGAGGTAAAAGATATAATACGTCATGAGGGGGAAATAACATAAAATATTATTATTGAACCATGAGAAGAGAGATGTAATTGAACACATACACATGATATGCATCAAAAACAAATACGGCAGCAGCCAACAAAACTTACTTCTGCCTTAAACTGTTCACGGTGAGCATTTTGGTATAAAAGGTACGACGACTGAGCACGCTTAGGCGCATGAGGATCACGTTGGGGTTTGGGCATCTTGATGTGATATATTAGTTGTATTTGTTCTGCCGTTGAAGAGAATAGAGGTGGAGAAGAATGAGATGGGTCAGAAATCGCAGTCTCGCCTCATGTATTTGCAAATCCTATCCGCCGGTAACTCTATTGCAATATTATTGACAAGAGTAGTATACCTAATCCAACAACCACGCCACCCTAAAGAACAACATTCATAATACTTATGATATCATGTGCATAAAAATTCCCACCAAAGAACATCAGCCCCAAAATCATTTAGCCGCCCACAACATAAGAAATTATCCTCTCAATTTACAGCCTACATTGCAATACCTCCTACCATCAACAAATAATAAACAAACCAACCAATATCTACGCCGCCAACAGTCTCACCTCTTACAAAGGAATCCTGTGTGATTTTGTTAGTGATTCCGCTGTGAAAATTTGATCAGGTCAAGACTTTAGACCTCAAACAAATGCAACAGAACCTTCCTTGAAGGTATCCGATTGTGAATGATAGATCGCCAACTCAAACGGACAAAGGTAAATTAATTCTCATAAAATCTCTACCTACTATGACACCTCATTAGTAGGCCGCCAATATATATACAATCCGAATAGTTCATCAATAATAACCTCCTATATCGCATAATCATATCCCATAGACTGCAAAGTCCAAACCTCATATCAATTGATACAATACAGACAAAGATAGAAGCAAAAAGCTACCAAAGAACAAATCAACACATTAAGACATGATGGGTTCTTCATGCTCCACTAGGAGACGTCATCGTTATCAATCAGATCATCATACCACCGATGGTAATCATCAATATCGTCGTAGTGATGGTAATAGTCACCATCGTGGTACCGGTAGGCTACGAACACGATCGTTCTCCAGCGCTGTGGGGCGTCTATGTGGTGCATCTCATGTAAGTCCTTGCATTCTCATAGTATTTGTTGCTTGATTGGGAAACCTATTGCATGTAGAACGGGCGGAGCATGCTTAAGTATAATCTCATACCGTCCAGTATATGAAATGAAATGTACTTGGCTGTTCCATTTGAGCAAAGTGTGCATATGATGTACACATGATGTGCAATTTGCATATGTTGAAGAACATCATATGATATTTGCAGAACAATCACTAATATCACTCTTTGTATCTCTTTACTTTTACAACAACTGTAATGCATGATAGGATGATTCATCTGATGATGAATCGACAAAGTGTGTAGTGAAAAGGGCTGCACGTCATTCAATCGATGCAGAGGTAAAGTTCTGTTTTGGTTTTCATGTGATGTATATTTCTGATACGTGTCACTTTACCCTATTGCAAATGTATACACTAACATCAGCTATTTACTCCTACCACAACATTATACAAACGTATATACTCAGGTACCCAATCAATCCATATCACACTTCTATCCACCTGATGATAACTACATCCGATCAGAATCAGATCCAACTAAGCGCTCTCCGAAGTCTTTGACAGATTTATGTATCGATAGTATCTGCCGTAATCTTCCAAATCTTGATGGAGCACTCCCAGCTGGGCTACCTCCAGATGTTGTGGATCGTATTGTACAGAGTCTAACCTCCCATGCATCTCTGAATAGCACAACATTGCGAACATTAAGTCAATGTGAGCTGAGCGCATTGAGTTTGGCAAATTGTCGTGGTGTGTCAGACGAGTGGTTAGCTTCACTTAGTAGTAGTGTAAGCGTAGGTAGTGGCATGAGTCCAATCCCAGGCCAACGACTCCGATCTGCCTCAAATGCATCTTATGATCATACAAGTTGGAATAACAGTATGAGTGGAGCACCGTATTCACCTCTGCCATTGAGAGACATTCATCTAGGTAGCTCTGCTATGATGATGGATCTTGATGAGTATGGAGAGTATGACTTAAATACAAGTGACTACTCGTCAGGCCATGCCCAGTCTGTCCCTCTGTTGCCAAGAAATAATGAAGTTGATGAGGTACAAAACAATATTTGTACTGGGTCAGATGAATCACGTTCATCAAGTTTTGTCTCAGCTTCGTCCAGACTGGAGGAAACACATGCCTCTCCTCTTCTACCAAGTGTGTTGCCTCCACCAGAATTCTTCTCATTGAACTATACGTCACCATCTCAAGCTCCATCTTCGTCGTTATGGTTGTGTCCTATGAGAGGAGGTCCTTCTTCATTGCCTCCTCTACCTCCTCGTCCATCATCAATGTTTTCGTCAGAATCGACAAATACTAATAATGAAATGTATAATGATGAGACAAGTTACAACGACTTGCACTCATTCGCGGCATCTGCTTCAACGAGTACAACGACGTCTACTCTGACCCTACTTGACCTAAGAGGTTCTCAACGCCTGACAGACAGAGGATTGCTCCAACTCTCACATACACCTCTTCAGAATCTAGAGGTCATAAAGCTGGACAATTGCCATGGTATTACTGGACGGGGATTAATGGCATTCTCACGGAGTCATCGGCTTCATACTCTATCTTTGGCAAATTGTCGAAGATTGACTGATGATGCCACGATCAATATAAGCCATATGGGTGCTTCACTAAGGGCTTTGAACTTGGATGGGTGTCGTTGTATTACGGATAGATCCTTAGATGCATTAAGTGGATTGGTTGGACTGCAGAAGCTGGACTTATCTCAGGTGTGTGTTGTAGGTTCTAAATTGTTGTACTCATATTAGTGTATGTTGTTTCTAATCGACTTCTCTCCTATAACAGTGTGATCTACTAACAGATGAAGGTCTCGCCTGTCTCGAAGACCTCAGCCTACTTGAAGACCTATCACTTGGATGGTGTCGGTTGATATCAGATGATGGACTTGAGATACTGACTAATCAGCCAAATCGATCACAAGCCTTGCTCACTCTCCGATTAGCTCGCATAACTCTCATAAAGGAAGATCGATGAATAATCGAATATAGTCGAATATACACAGTCATAATATAAATTAAACCACTTTTTCTAGAATTTTTTTTTTTATTTTCTCTTCACTCATTAATCATTAACCAAACAACCACTCTACTCATTTTAATTTATTACCAACTCATCATGGTTTATTTGAACGATGACTATGCAGCAGAGAAAGAACGAGCCAGACTTGCAGGGGAGAAGCCTATTTCTAAACAACAATTCGCACGATGGCCTCATACAGCAAGTGGTACTCTCATTAGGCAACTCCCTACTGAAGTTGCTAAAGCGAATTACAAAAACTTTCAACTGATTGCCCTTAGTGCATATGCATTCCATTTAGGTGTTGCATACCAACACAAAAGTGGAAAGAAAATGAATTCATCAGAAATGATATCTGTGATCACAGATCATTTGGAAGGGAAAGAGGGTAAGATTATTATTTTTGGTTGTCGTCATTGCTCTGTACAATTGTAATCACTGAATTAACTTTCCTATCTTTTACTAGTTACGAAGGGTGTTAATTTTTATGGAAGTATGTCAGAAATGAATGCAGCCCACTATGCTTCTAGCGATGCCACGTCTGGTCTAAAACAGAAGCTTGTGGCAAATATGAAAGATGGCAAGTCTCACATGTTCCGATTATTCAAAGAAGTAGTTGAGTCTAAATCTTACGTTAAATTAGCAAAAGAGAAGATCATGTTCCTACCCGTTGCGTCTGAATCATCATCTTTGGCTATGGCTGGTGCAGAGCTGGGCATCCACGACCTACTGTCCAACAGCGCAGAGTGTGATTTGAAAAGAAAGCTGCAACATAAAATGAATCTCCTCTTGGATCCTCGTGATGCATTTAGGACTCACGAGACGGTTAAGGGCCTTAAACAGGGCGATAATCGTCGTGGGGTGACTTTTTATCACACTGATATTAGTGAAGGCATGGAGATTGAACCTATTCAAGGATCCTTACGTGACATGCCTCGTGAAGAACAAGAAGGTATTTTGCGTCGCCATTGGGGTGAACATACATTCACTCAATGGCAGAAGACAGCTCAGTATCAAGATTGGGCGAAGAAGTTTTCTTCCAGTGATAATCAACCAGATGTCAAGTCCACTCGTCGTACCAAGTCAATGAGCAACGCTTATTCATCCGACGAGTCGGAAGTTGAGTCGTCTGACGAGGAGTCGTCTGGTACCAAGAAGCCATCCTCCTCTCTCAGCCGTGGGGGTCATCGTTCGTTCAACAACAAGTCAATGAGCAACGCTTATTCATCCGAGTCAGACGAGGAGTCGTCTGGCGAGGAGTCGTCTGGTACCAAGAAGCCATCCTCCTCTCTCAGCCGTGGGGGTCATCGTTCGTTCAACAACAAGTCAATGAGCAACGCTTATTCATCCGACGAGTCAGACGAGGAGTCGTCTGACGAGGAGTCGTCTGGTACCAAGAAGCCATCCTCCTCTCTCAGCCGTGGGGGTCATCGTTCGTTCAACAACAAGTCAATGAGCAACGCTTATTCATCCGACGAGTCAGACGAGGAGTCGTCTGACGAGGAGTCGTCTGGTACCAAGAAGCCATCCTCCTCTCTCAGCCGTGGGGGTCATCGTTCGTTCAACAACAAGTCAATGAGCAACGCTTATTCATCCGACGAGTCGGAGGATGAGTCGTCATCGTCTGGCGAGGAGTCGTCTGGTACCAAGCCATCCTTTGTCAAAAAGACATTACCCCATGGCAAACGATTCCGGCTCGAGTCGGACGATGAGTCGTCATCATCTGATGAAGAGTCGTCTGGTATGGGTCTGCCAAGCAGTAAGAAACGAGCTGCATCTCCATACAAGACATCTGAGGATGAAGGCAAGTGGTCATGCAAACATTGCACATATGAAAATGATCCGTCAGTGAAGATATGTGCAATGTGTGATCAATAAGTATTGTGAGATATTACTTGCTAGAGATGAATAAGATATTCATACTTAGTTTATAATTATAATGACCCAAAGTCAACATCATCATACATATCTCCCCCCATACCTGCTTGATTATCATTACCACTTGCACTGTAATTATTACTATCTTCTAATGCCCCTATGTTAACTTTCCCCTTCTTCTTCTTCTTCATATCATCAGCTTCCTTAATTGCCTTGGCTCGCTGTCCCTCATTATACTTGTGCCAATTGAGTTTTGAAAACACCATCTTCTTCCTCCAATCATTGTCATCCAAGTGACGGATTGTTTTACCAGTCTTATACATCTGATGGTACTTAGCCTTGTCTGGAAAGATAAATACTGATGTGTTCGCATCGTCATTTATTGGGAACCAATACTTCTTCTTCTTTACCGTAAGTTTATTAATATCATCCAACCATTGCAAAAAAATCATTAAGTAATCATACCGAGGTAGATGGTAAACCAGATCCACAAGATCTGAACGTTGACGTTCATATAATGTCTCAACCAACATGTTAATGCGTGTCTTCATGGACTTTTTTATACTATTTGTCTTGGCACATTCTCCGTATAGATTGCCAATGTAGTTATTGATGCATTTTGTCATCTTTTCCACAGCTTGCTCGTCTAATTCAATCTCAACACCTACTAGATATTGTACCATTTCTGGTGTTAACTTAATTAAATATTTGCAGGCCTGTTCTACATCGCCTTCGGCATGTATCATATCAAATTGATTGTAAAAATACTTGCCAATATTCTTATCTTTGAAGATGTAACAACCCTCTCGAACAGTAACTCTCAATCCCGATCCCATCATCTTGAGAAGTTTGTTGAACTGCTCAGGCTTTGGTACCACGTCAGAAGAAGACTGCTCATATTTGACTAAAGGAAGGGAGGTGAGATACATTCAATATACTTTTATTAACAAAAACAAAAGCAGATATCTTACCTGATAATATCAATAGATTCAACGCACCATAGTAATGTAGCACGTCACTACCTCCAAACACATCCGTGATACTCATAGCACCCGCCATTTGATTACCAGAACCACCTTCCAGTGCACCAAATACTCCCTTAGGGAGAATGTAACATGCTGCATGATAAACTGATCCGTTTGGTTTACTAGCACTACCACTTGGTCCAGCAATTAACATGGCATAAGACTGCATCATCTTCAAAATATGATCCAACCCCTTGGCATTCAAGACACCCAAGCAATACTTGACTACTGCTTCATCTACAAACTCTAAACAGTATTGCAGTGTTCTCTTCAACTCTACATCTGGAGTAAACATTCGGAAGGAAGAACCACGAACTAGAATGAGGAATTTACCACGGTATAATACTAATTTCATGCCTCGTGACTCAATGGATGTACCATCTGAACACTCAACCTTACTCCCGGGTATTACCATCAATTCCTTAATATAATCTTTCCTTATATTGTCGATACTTGAGAATCTGGCAGTGTACAGAGTAAATGTCGAATCTTGATCATTTAATGACTCCAATTTCTCAATCATTCCTCTCTCAAACTCCTCAGGAGATGGTTCAAAGTATGGCTTATCAGTGTTGGGCTCTCTTGCTAATAACCTACTAATTCTGTTCAATTTGGGTGACGAATCATTACTGGCCATAATAGTTGTAATCCTATCATGAATTCTCTTCATCACACCAGTATAAGGACATTCGTTACAGTCGAAGAATCCACGATAGAACTCGGGGTCAGTCAGCAATTGATCAAGGTATGGAGTCACTCCACCTCTCTCATGTTTCGGATGAACCAAAGCATATAATTCTTTAATCTTCCTTAGCACGTCATCAGCCTTTGGCCATGTGTCCAAATTTATTACACTACTTAGACCAAGTGTCAAATACTCTTTGATGTGACATACCAGTTCTTCACCAACACCACCACTCATGGTAGTAAACATTGATAAACCATTCACTAACTGTTGTAACCTTTCGGAACGTACGGCTAGGATGAACTCAGCAATAGGACCGTCTTTGCATTTATAACATACTGTAATTAATGCCTCTGCAACCTGACGAATAATCTTCTCCTTTACTAAACGCTCTGCACGTGGACCTTTGTCAAATCCTACACCCACTGATTGAAGTTTATATATATAATCCACTGTTTCCATATTGACAAATCCCTTCAAAACTAACTCTCTTGAAGTACCAATAACTGCAAAATGAGTATGTTTTGATCCACTCTCCTTTAGATACTCCTTTCGTGTTTTCTTATTCGATGTATCACCTGGTTTAGGTACACCATTATTACCATACCCACAAGCATAAACAACTTCATCATCTTCGGAGTAATCTTTCTCGGGATTGCACAATTGTGCAAAGTTCTTTGGATAACTGGAATATGATGATTTTAAATCGTCCTCTAATCGATTAAAAATACTATTGCGTCTTACAACATCATCTTCATCTAAATTGTCATTAGGTTTGCCCCAATCAGCTCTCTTCCTTAATTCAATTAGTGCAACATTTAAGTCTTGTTTCTTAGAGTCAAATTTGTTTACTAGGTCGGAGTGTACAACATTATTTCCAAGGAATGTGATTGTAGTGTTAGTAGTTGTAGTATCCTCAGAAGTCTTTGTCGACTTTCCAGCAAAGTTAAATGATGGAACAGGAATCGATGATAATATACTACTTGATGATACAACATCATCCGATGATACATTAGAATTTGATAACTCAAGTATAAAATCAGCATGTGTTCTGAGTCCAAATTTAAAAGGACGATTGTGTTTCTTAGGGTTCGGTCGTTTAGAAGATTCTGGAGTATCACTTCGTGGATTAGGTGCTTTTTTACTACCCATATATGCCTGCATACTCATGGTTTGAGTTATGTTGGGTTGTAATAGTTATGAGTTATTCTGATTTGCAAATAATACCCACCTATCCACTCTTGGACTTTGTATGTGGCTTTGATATAATCGTACACTATGGGCGAAATAGTAAAAGTAACCCACAAAATACACTCTCCGACTAGCTTGATGTTCCATCACAGATGATGGGCTGGAAAACCTCGAGAAGTTAGAACATCTTCAAGAGTTGGACTTGAATGGTTGTATCAACATTAGTAGTTCAGAGCTGGGTGAAACGCTAGGGAAGCTGGTTCATTTGACATCTCTTGATGTATCGTACATCCCTGGTATTCTTCGTTCTTCTTGGCAAGGCAAGATTAATAATCTCAAGTCGTTAGAGCTGTGTTATTCAGAAGTAAGAGACTCTCATCTATCTCGTCTAAGGAGTTTACCGGCATTAGAAGAGCTGAATCTAGACAGCTGTACCATTTCCGATTGGGGTATTGCTCATCTTGCGGACAACAATGTTACACCGAATCTCACTGCACTTGATCTTGCTGACTCAGATATCGGTGATGCTAGCATGTCAAAGATTGCTCAATTTGAGAAGATGAAGAACTTGTCTCTGTTCTATTGCAACATTACAAACAGAGGCTTGAGGCATCTAGCATCCTTGAAGAACTTGGAAACTCTCAATCTAGACAGCAGAGATATCGGTGATGATGGTTTAAAGTATCTCCGAAACCTGCCTTTGACTTCGCTTGATCTATTCTCATCTCGTGTGACAGACCTCGGGTAAGATTCTTCTTTGTGTGCTAACTTCTATATCTCATCGCGATGAATTATACTAACTACTTCCTTTCTTTCATAATATAACCAGTTGTGCCTACCTTTCCAAGATACAAACTCTGACATCACTTGAGTTGTGTGGCGGTGGAGTAGCCGACCTTGGGTGTGCACACTTGGCTACCCTGTCCAACCTAACGAGCTTGAATCTAAGCCAAAATGAGAGTATTACAAATCGCGGTGCGGCATCTCTCGCAGCCCTTTCTAACCTCAAGGCGTTGAACCTCAGTAATACATGCGTTTCTTCTGATGCAATCAAATTCTTCAGCGGACTTGTGAAGCTTCAGAGTTTGGCTTTGTATGGATGTAAGGATATGGAAGACGATCCGAGGCTTGATTCATTACAAAATGACCTACCATCTTTGAGATGTCTTAAGTTAAATAGTGAATCAAATGAAGATGGAGTTATTGCACACGATGTCGACTCGGACAATGAGGTAGAAGATGAAGAGTTAGAAGATAGTGATTATGTTGATGAAGAGCAGGATGAAGATGATGAACTAAGTATTGAGTATGAACAACTCGATAGTGAGAGTAGTGCCGATGAGAGTAGTAGTTCCGGTCTAGAGGACTTTCAGGATGCTTACAACGAGATGCAAAGTGAGTCAGAAGAAGAAGAGGAAGACACGATGGATTATCATGAGATCTAATATCATTTCCAGAAATGTGATTGGAGGTAATAATGAACATGTACATAAATAAACTGTGTCTAAGTAGGAAACAAATGTTTAAGTGAATATACTCTTCCCTACTCTGTTGATACCTCTGGCACTACATCCAAGTCCTGAATCGGCACTCCCTTCTCTGCAAATACCTGTATTACTTCCATATGGCCATTCTTAACTGCCAAATACATTGGACTAAAAGCGAGGTATTTGCCCTCATCGTCTTTCCACTTTTCTATATCATAATTCTCCTCTTCCAGTATCTGCCTAACCTTCTTAGCATCTCCTTCCCTGCACGCCTTCATCATTATCTCATCCGCATCTCCTTCTAATGCTGCATATATATCAACATGTTTCAGCAAGTAATCGGCTACCTCATTATGATCATCCTCTCTTGCTAAAGATATTGCTTCTTCATCTGCTTTCGCTTTACCCTTTTCTATTAATAGTTTAACAATCTCCAAATGACCTGTCCAACTTGCCCATTGTAATGCAGTATAATCCCCGTCTCCCCCCATTAATGCACTTAATATATCTTCATGCAATGGTAACAACTCTTTAACTAACTCTGTATGTCCATAATCAATACATATAAACAAAGGCGATGTGGATAATTCTTGTCCTTCCGAATCAAACCATGTTATTGACTGACTACAAATCTCTTTATTCTTTGATAGTAACTCAATAGCTGTGGATATTGATCCTGATGAACATGCGTTTGCAATTTGTTCTTTTGTGAGGGCATCTCCTGTTAGTGAAACTTGAATTGTAGTATCATCACTACTCATATCTAGACTTGCTGGTGTGTCATTTGGTTGTATAACTTTGTCCTTATATGTGAATTGCAATGAGTCGACTGTGTATTATTGTGTTTTGCAAAGCATGTGATGTGAGCAATGTGAGTATGTGATGTGAGCATATTATGATTGAGTGACATGAGATAGACAGAAGCATAAGATGTGAGTAATATCATATCATGAACATATTGAGATATAATATGATAAAACGATCTATCCTATTAACCGATCACGTATACGTATCACCGCCACACTAATATTATATACATATCAACAACAATCAACTATTATACTTACGAGGTAGCGACTTAAAATTAGAGTATTTGTCGAATATTGATTGTAGACTTCCATCCTTCTCAGTTTCAAAATGCATCTGAACATCTCGTGAATCTACGAGCTCAATTGTGATTACATTATTATCATTATTGTCGTCGGCCATGGTTGCAAAAGGGAGGTGAAGATGAAGAACATAGGAGGAGTGGTGGTGATTGATGTGGCAGTTTAAGTTTATTCGTTGAGAGAAAATCAAAATCTCACACAAGTAAAACAACCTATCTATCAACCTTACTTCCTACACCAACTCTTAGTATACCTGCTCGCTCTATTGTCATACTCCTTCTCCTTCCTACTAAACAGTACAGTCAAAAGCAATAAAGCAACTACAATAATAACTCCTTGTACATTAATTTAAAATAACACACTACTTACCGACAGCAACAATAACATCTGGCGATGCAGATCTAATCTTCTTCGGTGTATGTTCCATTTTAGTTTAGGAAAGAGATTGAGAGGAGGATGATAGTAGAGCTCGAGATATG
>Ga0214480_100647_pt1 | contig 17185 bp, 8 predicted proteins | sample M1_20Mar14CPVII9_3_FD_165042 | JGI IMG/M metagenome (GOLD analysis project Ga0214480, IMG submission 165042) | Marine eukaryotic communities from Monterey Bay, California, United States - M1_20Mar14CPVII9sort6BwellE17 | ecosystem: Environmental > Aquatic > Marine > Unclassified | place: USA... | reverse complement strand
GCAGCGAGCTACTGTGCTTGAAAAGCAAATATCATCAGCAACAAAGATTGAAAATCGATTGGATACTCTACAACATGAGATTGAAAGTGCCAAGTCATACATGAGTAGTACTCAAAGTATTCGTAAGGCAAGAGAACCAGAAGATGAGGAGGTATTTGAAACCTATGTGAGTACCAAAAAGAACGCAGACACAGGCGAGAGTGGAAGAAGTGAGTATTATGAAGCTAGTCCAGAAGATGAGAGAGATGATTATGAATGCGCAATTGATACTAGTTACTCGAATGAGAGTGAATTGGACAAGGCGTTGGCAATAGGTAACTTGACTGTGGAGCAAAGAGAGGCGTTAGAAGATTTGGACTTGAGTGGAGACAGAGATCAGATTGCAATGAAGTTGAGTCTGATTCCAGGTCTTACTAAGAATCAGATATCATTACTTGTTGATGTTGCATCATCACTAGTAATGTAAGAGAGTATGTATGTTGGATAGGTTTGAATGTATAATATGAATGTGATGGCTAGGACAGATAATGTATAATGAAGAGTAAATAAAAGCGAAACACAAAGTAATTAATGTTATGTCCCAAACGAATTAGGGCAACCTATACTACTAAACAGAGTTGGATTGTCGTCCGGCTCATTCATTGAGTTCAGAGTTTTCATTTCATTTGCTGTAAGCTCCCAGTCAAAAGTATGTACTTGCTTGGATAGTCCAACTTCACACTCTTCCCCAATACATCTTCCCATGTTGTTAGACGAGGGTCTAATCGAAGCTGCCATTCCATGTTGTAAAACCCATTTCAATGCTACTTCATCGACACTCTTTTCATGGGCAGCTGCAATCTTCTTTAGTATAGGACTATTAGCAATGGCATTATTGATTGACGGTATCTCTCCCATCTGACCATATCCAAATGTTTTGATGTCAGACTTCTCTCCAAGAGTTCTTAGACCGTGTACATCTTTGCCCATGCCGACATGTACCATCACATAATTGACTGCTGGTGTAATGTTTGCAGTTTGTAATACACTCTTTAACGAGAAGGGACAGTAATTGATCACACCAATCGACCTCGTCTTCCCTTCAGCTAATGCTTCTTCTAAAACTTTCCACTGCGCTTGGATCACCTTTGAATTGGGACTATCTCGCAACATTAACATATCAACATTATCAACATTCAAGATACGCAAGTCTTCATTTATTTGATCATATGCGAGTGCTGCTGCATCTTGTGGTGATATATCAAGTGGTGGCTTTCTAATCTTTGTATTTAGGAATAGCAACTTCCTCTCATCTTTGTATTTCGATAAATACTTTGCAACTCCGTCGCGTTCAACTCCTGGATGAAAGTCGATATGAGTTATGCCATTTCTAGTAGCGTATTTCACTGCTTTGTATGTTTCGACTGTTGATAATCCTGCCGTATTTAATGCAAGTGTAGGAAACTTTACATTGTTAGTGAGTGTCCATGCAGGTATCTTAGTTGATGTTTCGATATCAATTGCTGCATTGGCCGGTTGCTGTAGTAGTGAGAGTGAAGCTGCCGCTGTACCAATTGTAATTGCTGCTGATCGACGATTTAGAGATATATCCGACAGTCTTATATTCTCGTCATTAATATCTTCCCCATCAACATAAAAATAAAATTTTATTGCTCGAACACAAGATGTGAGTTTGTTGGAGGTTAATGGTGAAGAGGGGCAAAAACTGCATACTCTGCTCGAATATAGGATAGTATTCAAGAAGAGCAATACAAATAATATCCCACAGCGGATCATATTGTTTGGTTTGAGTGCTAACCATGCGGTGTAAGTATGTGCATTGAATTATGATCTTTAAAACGTTAACTCGCCAAGTTTGAGGGGGGGGGGGGGCAGGGGGGTATTGAAAGGCAACTCTCGCGTGGTATGGATGTGTGATAGGCATACTTCTCACCGTGGAATGCCCCCAGATGAGATGGATCATAGAGTCCTTGACAATTAGTTTATGGTATAGTCATTTTATACAACGAACGATTAGTTATGCAATGGCATGACAATTTGAAACACAAACACAAAACATGTAGGGTTTAGATATGGAACATCCCCTTAAGAAGGAGGTGTTATTAGTTATGATACATATTTTACTTAATTAATAGTAGTTGAGTATCGTAATATATGATGTCAAAAGAAGAATCACAAGTAGAGAGCAAACTTTTCATTTAGTACTGAGTTCTGTAGTATACGATAGGATAGAAATTATAGAAGGTAGTAGTATACGGTAGTTAGTACAACGGATTATATCAATGTATAGTTTTTTGGAGATTCAGATTCGATGTATGTATTTATTTTTACGTTGCAAAAACGATATTTTCACTTTAAAAAAATATAAAGAGTGGGGAAGTACTTAAATAGCTCTTTCAATACAACAATCAGTTTCCTGCTGGCATTGGATTCTCAAGTCAACAAAGACATTAGGGTGACCGAAGTGCTTCACAGCAATAAAAATAATTACTTGATCTCCCTTCTTCTCATCACGCTTTAATCGTATTAAGAACTTTGCGTTGCAATATGCGTTGGTTTAATCCAAAGAGTTATGATGCACCAAGTAAAAGGTCGGGACACTCCCTTTCTGAAGTAGCTGGCGTAGCCTATCTCTTTGGTGGTGTAAGTGTCGCAAAAACAAATAACAATGCAACCGCTGAAGATTCAGCAGCGGATGTAGATCTTCTTCTCGATGATATTAATGACGAGCAGGAAAACAAAAGTAAACAAAGACGACGACAACGTTCGACAGGTCCAATGAATGATATGTACAGGTTAGATTTATCTGGCGGTGGAAGCCCTGATTCTGATTTATATTGGAGTAAGATTGATACTCCCAACGAGTCTCCTCCTGCAAGATGGCAACATACTGCCAACTTTGTTGAGTCTTCTAACAGTTTAATTGTCTTTGGTGGCTTTGGAGTATCAGAGTCTACTACATCATCTGCTGACAAGAGTGTTCGTTTAAATGACGTTTGGCAATTTGATGTTAAATCAGAGACATGGTCTGAACCACAGCCTACAGGAAGTATAATAGATGAACCTTGTTCTCCATGGACATCGTTTGGTCAATCAAGCAAGACTCCTCCTTCTCCACGAGGAGGACATGCTGCAGCTATTGTTGGTTCTGGTTCTTGTCTTGCCATCTTCGGTGGCTATGGAGGTGGAGGTTGTCATACGAGACGAGATCTCAATGATTTAGAAGTCTTTCACATTCCAACATGTCAATGGTTCTCTGTCGAGACAGTCGGTGCTCCTCCAGCAGCTCGATCGGGACATGCTACATTGGCAAGCGTCTCATCTAGTACTGGCCGTGATAATTTATATGTAATGGGTGGCTGGAGTTCAGGAGAACAGTTTGATGACGTGCACATCCTTGAGAATAATGGCTCGACACTAACATGGAGCAAGGTTGAAACTGCATCAGGACCTGATAGCTGGGGTCCTAAACGATGGAACTTTGGATCAATCTCTGTAAAGGCCGTACCCAATTGGAAGATTTTTGTCTTTGGTGGTAATTCAGGTAATTTGGATGCGTTGAGGCCACAAGGTTGGCGTCAGAATGATGTGCAAGTACTGGAATGTGCATCTCCATCTTCTGATGATGATGAGAATACTTCAGCCAACTTGACATGGCTACGTCCTGAGTTCGTAGAGGATGGATCAAGTCCAAGCCCTCGTTCTGATACTCCAATCATTTATTCTAAAGACTTGGGACGGCTCTTCGTCTTTGGTGGTTGGTCTGGAAGATGGCATGATGATATCTTCACTTGTGATGTTGCTGATATAGTAGGACCACAGTACAACATTTTCACTATCCAAGCTGTAGATTGGGATTCGGCGACGTCTCCCATTACAGGTAAATATTATTTGTGTGTTAAATGTGCTGTCGTGCAGACTTGTGTTGTATGTATGTATTTAACTCAATCTTACACTATCCAAACAGGTGGTGTGCAATTGGCAATTGCTGGTCAAGGTTTTGCCGAAGCAGCGGGAGGTTCGTCTACTGCACTTGTCAAGTTTGCCAGTCCTAAAGGTTGTGTGGAAGTGTCGGGAGATTTGAAAGGAGATGGTGATATTGTTTGTACTGCTCCAGACTTTACGCAATACGGACCAGACGAGAAGGTGGAAGTGACTGTAAAGATTGGTCCTAACCGATTCACAAACAACGCACTACCATTTAGTTTCTTCTCTGTAACTGATGCCTCACAAACTGTGGCCTTTGGCCCTGGTGTGTTAAATGGTATTACTAGTGGTAAGGAGACATCGTTTGTTATCCAAGCCAAGGATGAATCATCTGCAGACCGTATCTGTGGTATGGACAAGTTCAAGATTATCATTCGTGAGCTGTTAGAAGAGGAACCGCAAGGTACTGTTGAAAGTAGTAAACCTCATGTCAACACCCAGCTTAAGGAAAGCAACGGTATTGGTATAATTGCAGCTACAAAGCTCAAGGCACGAGTTATGCGCCTTCGAAGACGGTTGTCTCAACATTTGGTTTCATATTCATTGGAAGACTGTAATGATGGATTATATGTTGTCAAGTTTACTCCGCCCTCAAATGGATACTATCGCATTGATGTCGATTTCCGCGGGACATTTGGCGCCAAAGCCGGTCCTATTCGAGGTGCACCTTTCACAACACATGTCGTATCCACACAAGATGATGATAGTAACAAGTTGAATGGGTCTGTTCTACATCAAGATATTGAAGACTTTATTGCTAATCTGAAGGAGGCATCGAAAGAAATCGCTCAAGGCCTTGGCAAGTCTGTGGCTAATGATGATCTTCGCTCTCTCCTCATTGTCAAAGAGCACCTTAAATCATTATCTCAAAATGAAGAGCACACAGAAGACGGTATCGCAGCAAATCGATCAGCTCTTCAGTACATGAAGAAACAGTCTCTTGCTCTTCCATCATTAAACTCATTAATCAAGGATTTAGAGGTTGCTGCATCATCATGGAATGCCACCAAGGCGATTATTCCCAAGACTGTTGATAGGATTTCAAGTGTTGATAAGGTGTGGAAGGAGAAGATCCGATTCAAGGTTGAGGCATACGAAGCCGAGGTACAAGCCAAACATGACACATTCAAGAAACTTCCATTCTTTTCCTACTATTGCAAGAATAATGATGGATCGATTACATCACTTGGGGAACAGGCTGCCAAGGTTTCAATAATGGAGGCCGAGGCACAGCTTGAGAGTGAGAAACGCAACTTGGACGAGAATGCACATTTGTGTGGTATCTTCGAGCTTGAAGGTCTTATTGATGCTAGTCGAAAGCATGTGAATGAGATGAAGCATGATCTCAAGGCCATGTCTTCACTTTGGGATGTTGCAGATAAGTTGGAGTTGTTCATCGAAGCATCAAAACAACAAGATTGGTCAAACTTGGACTTGGAATCGATGGAGGATGGTGCCAAGGTTCGTTTGAAGGAAGTCAAGGGATTAGACAAGTGTGTACGATGGTGTGATGCCTTCCAATCCCTCGATAAGATATGCAAAGATTTCCTTGCCACAATTCCGTTGATTGTGTTGTTAGGTTCCAAGTCTATGAGGCCAAGACATTGGGAGTCGCTCAAGGACGCCACTGGAGCCTCCAGCTTTGTCCCACCTTGTGATAATGAGAACATGTCCCTTGGCGACCTCCTTTCTATTGATTTACTTGCCAAGAGCAATGATGTGGAAGAGATTTGTGATCAGGCTTCCAAGGAGGATAAGATGGAGACAACTCTGCAACAGATCAATGATCGGTGGTCATCTATTGACTTGATAATGACACCCTACCACAAGAAGGATGATGAGGTAGAAAAGGACGTTCCGTAAGTCATTCTCTTGACTTTATTCTGTTGATTGCATGATATTACATGTCATGTTATGCTCTTATAACTTACATTCTTATACTCTTCTCAACTCTATAATTTTAGACTCCTTGGAATTGGTGAAGAGGACTTTGAAATGCTTGAGAATGATCAGCTAGTTATTCAGGGTATGATGGCATCGAGATATCTAGCACAGTTTGAGAAAGAAGTGAATGGATGGCAAAAGGCTCTCTTCAATATTAATGAAGTGTTCCTCCTTGTCGGTGATATTCAACGCACATGGTCATATCTTGAACCACTTTTTATACATTCTGAAGAGGTCAAACGAGAGCTACCCGAAGATGCAAGTAGGTTCATTACCATTGATATTGATACTCGAAAGGTACTTCACAAGGCATGGGACATTAAGAATGTCAAGCAAGCGTTCAATGAGGATGGTCTCATGAACAAGCTGGACGGTATCCAAGAACAGCTCGACATTTGCAAGAAGAGCTTGGCTGATTTCTTAGATGGTAGACGACGTCAATTTCCTCGTTATTACTTTGTGAGCGAGGCTGATTTGCTAGACATACTGAGTAATGGCGGCACCCCAGAGAAGATTCTTCAACATATTTCAAAGATATATCTTTCAACTAAAACACTCACCTTGTCCCCCAACGACGAGAATCTACCATCTGGACGTCCTTGCGCTACCGAGTTTGTATCGGGTGTTGGTTCGGAGATTTGTACTTTCGAGCCTGCCGTCCCACTCGAGGGCAAGGTTGAAATATACATGCAAACCATACTCAATGCTCAGAAGAAGAGTATCTTCGAGACGGTCAAGCGTAGTTTAGCTCGATATGACGTCCAACCTCGACCAGAGTGGGTGTTGGCAAAGGATGAGATAACATCAAGACCTCTCGATCCAGCTCAGACAACATTGTTAGTTCTCGCAATCAACTACGTCAAGGAAGCTGAGGAGGCCTTGACTCAGTTGAGTAATGGAGTAACCGATGCTCTCACGAAGTTCTCCGAGAAACAAGTGAATCAACTAAATGATCTTGTCAAGTTGACACAATCAGATCTCTCAAAGGGTGATCGTACAAGAGTCATGGTATGTATTACAATGGACGCTCACGCACGAGATATTGTTGAGAAGATGATTCGTAGTAATGTTAACACAGTTGACAGTTTCATGTGGCAATCACAACTCAAACACAAGTTTCGAGTGCCTCCAGAACATGCTAGATACCGTGGCCGTGATCCTCACCTTCGAGGTGAAGGAGGCGAGCGGGCCGAAGTTGCTATTTGTGACGCGATCCTACCTTATGATTATGAGTACTTGGGCAACGGTCCACGTCTGGTCATTACTCCCTTGACAGATCGAGTGTACGTAACAGCAACTCAGGCATTAAACCTCAAGATGGGCTGTGCTCCCGCTGGACCTGCGGGAACAGGAAAGACGGAAACAACCAAAGATCTCGCGAATGCGCTTGCCAAACTCATCTATGTCATCAATTGCAGTCCCGAGATGGACTACAAGGGATTGGGCAACATCTTCAAAGGCGTGGCATCATCTGGTGCTTGGGTATGCTTTGATGAATTCAATCGTCTCATACCCGAGGTTCTATCCGTGTGTACTGTTCAGTTCAAGGCAGTTTGTGACGGTATTGCTGCCGATGCGACACGTATTCGTGTCGAGGGTGATGAAATTAATCTTGATCCAACTTGTGGTGCATTCATTACAATGAACCCTGGCTACCTTGGTCGCTCAGAGCTACCCGAAGGTCTCAAGGCTCTCTTCAGACCCATGACTGTGATGGTACCGGATCTCATCTTGATTTGTGAGAACATGTTAATGGCAGAAGGATTTGTCACGGCCAAGACACTAGCGTCCAAGTTCTTTTGTTTATACTCTTTGCTCAAGGCGTTATTATCTGCTCAATTACACTATGATTGGGGTCTTCGAGCAATCAAGTCGGTGCTAGTCGTTGCAGGTGGTTTTAAGCGTGCAGAGCCAGACATGCCAGAAGATGCCTTGTTAATGCGTGCTCTTCGTGATTTTAACATACCCAAGATTGTTCGCGAGGATGAGGTTGTATTCTTTGGATTGCTCGGTGATCTCTTCCCTGGGCTTGATCCACCTCGAAAGAGAGACGAAAGTTTAGAGAAGTATGTCGATCAGGCATGTACCAACCTTGGAAATGATCCCGATGAGACCTTCAAGCTCAAAGTTATACAAACCGAAGAGCTACTTGCTATCCGACACTGTGTTTTCATCATGGGCCCGGCTGGCGCAGGCAAGTCTCAAGTTTGGAAGACATTACGAGAAGCAAGGAATCTTCGTGATCCTCACATGCCGACGAAGGTTGTTGATATTAATCCCAAGGCCGTTAAGACTGAAGAGTTGTATGGTTACATCTCGATGGCAACGCGCGAATGGAAGGATGGATTACTATCAAATGTAATGCGAAATCTATCAAGTATACCCAACGAGGAACCAAAGTGGATAATCTTGGATGGAGATCTTGATGCCAATTGGATCGAGTCAATGAATTCAGTTATGGATGATAATAGAATGTTAACATTGGCATCGAACGAGCGTATTCCTCTCCTTCCACACATGAGAATGATCTTTGAAATTCGAGACTTGAAGCATGCCACTCCGGCAACTGTGTCACGTGCGGGTATCCTCTACATTAGTACTGACGAAGGTACACAATGGAAGAGTTTGATCAATAGTTGGATACTCAAGAAGGATTTCCCAGAAGAATCTAAAGCTCTTCTGCGGACATTCTTTGACAGGTACATTTCCAAAACACTTCTTTGGATGATGATTAATTGCAAGAGTATTGTGCCTGTTGAGGATATGAACAAGGTACAAGTATTGCTGAATATGCTTGACGGTTGTCTACATGATGATAATACAAACAGCGACAAACCAGAAGCGCTCGAGACTGCCTTTGTCTATTGTGCAGTTTGGGCACTTGGTTCAACACTTACTATTGCAGATGATGGCACAGACTACCGCAAGTTGTTTAGTGACTGGTGGCGAGGAGAGTTTAGAGACGTCAAGTTCCCCTCGCGTGATACAGTATTTGATTACTGGCTCGATCCAGAGGTGAATTCATTTGATAGTTGGACGAAGAGTCCGTTCTTCTACTCTGTCAATTATGATAGTAGTAAGGTATCAATGACTCAGGTGACAGTACCCACACCCGAGACTTGTTCAGTAGCATACTGGATGGATATGTTAGTCAAAAGCCGCAAGCCAATCATGCTTGCTGGTCCAGCTGGGTAAGTCGTTGCTCGGTGGAGTGTTGGCTTAATCTTACATCACACATCATCTAATACTTTACAATTTCTCTATCTCTTCATCCTTTATCATCTTAGGACTGGAAAGACTCAGCTTGTGAGCGGAATGATTAACAAGTTCAATCCATCAATTTACACGAGTACTACAATCAACTTCAACTTTTATACTACATCTGCCGTCCTGGCCGATACAATGGCAATTCCATTAGAGAAGAAGACTGGTAGTAACTTTGGTCCGCCAGGCAACACAAAGCTTGTATACTTTGTCGATGATTTGAACTTGCCAGAAGTAGACACGTACAACACCCAGAGTGCAATAGCACATCTTCGTCAGCACATGGAGTATGAACATTGTTATGACTTGCAGAAGATGACACTCAAGAACATCTCCAAGACACAAGTTGTTTCCTGTATGAACCCAACAGCCGGGTCATTCAATATTAATCCAAGATTACAGCGTTGGTTTGCAACATTTGCGATTGGCCTCCCTGGGTCTACATCTCTTTTGACCATTTACCAAACATTTCTCGATGGACACCTACAAAACTTTACAGACGAAGTCAAAAGTCATAGTACGAACCTCATCAAGGCGGCTCTTGGTCTTCACTCTCTTGTGTCTAGTACTTTCCGCAAAACGGCTACAAACTTTCACTACGAGTTTAATATTCGTCATATCAGTAATGTCTTCCAAGGACTATTGGTATCCTCTCCTGAGCACTTCAAGACAGCTGATAAACTTACACTATTGTGGCTTCACGAGAGTGAACGTGTGTATGGAGATCGTTTAGTATCGATTGAAGATCTTACAAAGTACAATACCTTGGCACAATCTCAATGTAAAAAGGTGTTCCCCTCCTTCCCCACTGCCAAGTATTATGCTAAGGAGAACGCCGACCCTCTATTATTCTGTCACTTTAGTGAGGGGATTGAAGATAATGTGTACAATCAGGTACCTAGTTTGGTAACAATGAATAGAGTATTGGAAGAGGGCCTGAGGGAATACAATGAGACGAATGCTACCATGGATTTGGTCTTATTTGAAGATGCAATGAAACATGTGGCTCGTATTGTTCGTATTGTCCGTAACGAAGGTGGTCATGCCTTGCTTGTGGGCGTAGGAGGAAGTGGAAAGCAGAGTCTAGCCCGACTTGCTGCCTTTATTTGTGGTTATGATGTGAAACAAATCGTTATTAGTAGCACCTACTCTGTCACTGACCTAAAGGATGATCTGAAAGTCATGTACAACAAGGCAGGTGTAAAGGGAGAGGGTGTCATGTTCCTATTAACAGACTCACAAATCACCAATGAAAGATTCTTGATCTACATCAATGATCTCCTCGCAAGTGGTGACATTCCAGATCTCTTTCAAGTTGATGAGGTTGATGCTATTGTCAATGCTGTTACTAATCGTGTCAAGGCCGAGGGCATTGTCCCTGATCGTAAGAATTGTTGGGACTACTTTATTGGACAGATTCGTAAGAACTTGCACGTCTGTCTCTGCTTTTCCCCCGTCGGCGATGGATTTAGGAATAGAGCACGACGATTCCCAGCGTTGGTGAATTGTACTGTTATTGACATGTTCCAACCATGGCCATCTGATGCGCTGTATAGTGTTGGGAAGAAGTTCTTAAGCTCTGTTGATCTTGGCACTGATGAAGAGCGAGATGTGATTGAACGATTCCTTCCCTTCTCCTTCGAGGCTGTCAATAAGGCAACAACCGATTATAAAAAGAAGGAGCGCAGGAATGTGTACACAACTCCAAAAAGTTACTTGGAGCTCATTAAGCTGTACAAGATTCTTCTCGAGGATAGTCGAAGTGATGCATCATCTGCTATATCACGTCTTGACAACGGACTTACAACTCTTCGTGAAACGAGTGAGAGTGTAGCACAGCTTGAGCATGATCTCAAAGACATGCTTGAGGATGCAGCTGCAAAGAAGGAGAAGGCTGAGAAGATTGCCGAAACTGTAAGCAAGGAGAAGGCCATTGCCGAGGTAGAAACAGCCAATGCACAAATCGAGAGGGAACAGGTGGCCAAGATTGCTGAGGAGGTGGGTAAGAAACAACGAGATACTGAGAGTGACTTGGCCAAGGCTGAGCCTGCAGTTGAAGCAGCCATGTCTGCCCTCGATACCCTTGATCAGAAGGATCTTAGTAGCTGCAAGGGTATGCTCAAGCCACCACCCAAGTTGGATGAGGTCTTTGCGGCAACAATGGTACTATTAGCTGGTATCATGCCCAGTGTTATTATCACAAAGTCTGGTAAGGTGAAAGATGCAAGCTGGGATGCTGCAAAGAAACAGTTGATGGGCAACATCAAGGAATATATGGTTTATCTGAAGGATATCAAGAAACATGTTGATGACGGCAGTATCAACCAAAACAACTTTAAGGAAGTTCGGCAATACATTGAACAAGATTATTTCAATGTGGAGACTATCAAGGCTAAAAATACCGCCGCGGCTGGTCTGTGTTCGTTTGTACTCAACATTGTAACGTACTATGATATTGTAACCACCGTTGAACCCAAGCGACAGGCCCTTGCTGAGGCGAACCAACAATTGTCCGCTGCAAATGAAAAACTCACGACTGTGATGGCAAATGTTGCCGCCTTGGAAGAGAAGTTGTCTAGACTGACAACAGAACTCAACGAAGCCAACTCTAGTAAAAAGGAGGCAATGGATGCTGTTGCCGCAGGAGAGAGGAAGCTTAACCTGGCACAGCGACTGACGACTGCTCTGAGTAGTGAGAATCAGCGATGGGCAGAGAATGTCATTACGCTTCGAAAGAATGAGAAGTTACTCACGGGAGATGTGCTTCTGGCGAGTGCTTTCATATCGTATGTGGGTCCTTTTACCAAGCCCTTCCGTATCCACTTGATGGAAAAGGTCTTCAAGCCATTTCTCCGTCGCGAGTTTTCCAAGATATCTTCTTCTTCCTCCTCCAAACCAACATCAACAGGAGAAGCAGACCAGGACGACGTTTGCGCTGATAACGGTGAGGAAGAGTACACAATGCCCATGAGTAGTGATGCAAGCCCAATAACAACCTTGACAACTCCTGCCGAGGTGGCACAATGGAACGCAGACTCGTTGCCTGCAGATGCTGTATCAACTGAGAATGGTTGTCTATGTACTAGCACTTCTAGGTTCCCCTTGATCATTGATCCCCAGTTACAAGGCATTGAGTGGATCAAGCAAAAAGAGGGAGCACCTGAACGAAAGTTGGAGGTTTGTCGTCTTGGGCAGAAGGATCTTATCAGAAAGCTTGAGATTGCGTTAGAGAATGGTTACACGATACTCATTGAGAATCTAGGAGAGACTATTGATGCCGTCATCATGCCTGTGATTCAAAGAGCATTTATCAAGCGTGGCTCGAAGCTTTTCATCAAACTTGGTGATAAAGAGGTAGACTTCCATCCGGACTTCCGTCTCTATCTTCACACCAAGTTGAGTAATCCGCATTATCCTCCAGAAATCCAAGCTGAGACGACATTAATTAACTTTACTGTTACAATGGATGGTTTAGAAGACCAACTGTTGAATCTCGTCGTTGAGAAGGAACGTCCTGATCTTGCTGCAATGAGTAATGATTTAGTTCGGCAGCAGAATGGCTTCACTATCAAGATGAAACAGCTCGAGGACGACATTTTGAGTAAGCTAGCCAGCAGTGAAGGTGAAATCACTGAGAATGTAGCTCTGATCGAATCACTCGAGGAGACAAAACGTATTAGTGATGACATTCAACAAAAGAGTGAGCTCGGCTTAAAGACTCAGAAGGATATTCTCATTGCATCTGAGAAGTATCGAACTGTTGCCAATCGAAGTTCACTCTTATTCTTCTTGATGACTGACCTTGTCAAGATTCACACGTACTATATTTACTCTCTCGCTGCCTTCAAGGAGATATTCTATCGAGGTATTGCCACGGCGATAACTTCTGACGAGCAAGATGATGGTGATGTTGCTTTGGCACTGCGCTGTACAAACTTGAAGGACAACATCACTCGTTGTGTTTTCAACTACATTCGACGAGGTCTCTTTGAGGTGGACAAGTTGACTGTGGCAACATTACTCACCCTAAAGATTCTTATTAATGAAGGCAAGTTAGAGTCTACTGAAGTAGATTTCCTAATCAATGGAAGTACTGCAGCTGTAGATCCTGGTAACATGGGACCGCTACAGGAGTGGATGCCTGATAGTATATGGAGAAAAGTGAAAGCTTTGGAAGTCATGCCTCGATTCAAGGGTATTGGTGATTCTATGCAGAGCGATAGTGATGACTGGGGTAGCTACTTTGATATTGAAAAGGTAGAGGACGCAGAAATTCCTGGCGAGTTCAAAGCCAAGTTGAATGCTCTAGACAAGCTGATGCTCCTCCGGGCAATCCGCCCTGACAGACTTATTAATAGTCTATCTAGTTTTGTCGGTGATGCCATGGGCAAGGAGTATGTTACACAAAAACCATTCAACATGGCCGAGACCTTTGAGGAGACTAGTAAACGAACTCCCGTCTTCTTTGTCCTCTTCGCTGGAGTCGATCCAACACCATGGGTTGAGAGTCTTGGAAAGGAGAAGGGAATTAGTACTGAGAACAAGCGTTTCATTAACATTAGTATGGGTCAGGGTCAAGAAGCACCCGCAGAAGCAATTGTCAAGAGATTTGCTCAAGAGGGTGGATGGGTCATGCTACAGAATTGTCACTTGATGAGCTCGTGGGTTCCAAAACTAGAACGTCTTTTAGAAGTGGTTAGTGAGGATGCACACGAGGACTTCCGATGCTTCATTAGTGCCGAGCCTCCACCTATGCCATCGATGCGAAATATGCCTGAAAGTTTGATGCAATCATGTATCAAAGTCGCAAATGAGGCTCCATCCGATGTTCAGAGCAACTTGATCCGTGCTTGGGATAACTTCTCCCCTGAAACTTACGAGCTATGTGACAAACCAAATGAGATGAAAGCCTGTTTGTTCAGTCTATGCTGGTTCCATGCAGTTGTTTGTGGTAGAAGGAGGTTTGGACAACAGGGCTGGTCGAGAAAGTATAGTTTCAATACAGGAGATCTATTGATCTGTGCAAATGTATTGTCGTCGTATCTAGATGCGAATGACAAAGTACCATGGGATGATCTCCGTTACATCTTTGGTGAGATCATGTACGGGGGCCACATTACCGATGCTTGGGACCGTCGCACTTGGTAAGTGTCGTGTGTGTAGAGTTGGCGTGTGCTTAAAAAAATGTGTGTATACAACATTGTGTATATCTAATCTTTTATCACCCTCCATTTGTACCAAATGAAAAAGCAACGTTTATCTGCAAGAATTTCAGCAAGAGGGTCTATTCAATTCTCTCGAGCTCGCGCCCAACTTCAAAAGTCCACCTCCTCATGAAATGGACTACGAATCATACATCACTTACGCTGAAACCTCGATGCCACCTGAAAGCCCCTTGCTCTTTGGGCTACATCCTAATGCTGAAATTGGATATCTAACCAACAGTACTGAGAAACTATTCTTTGATATACTTGCAATGGGGGGTGGAGGTGTTGATGGCGCTGGTGGAGATGACTCTTCCAATGTAGTACGTGATGTTATGACAAGTATACAAGAGCGATTGCCTGATGAGTTTGAGATGGTTGTTCTTTCTCTTAAGGCAAAGCCTCTTCTTGAGGGTCCTGCTGGGCCATATATTGTGGTTGCGCTGCAAGAATGTGCGAGGATGAATGTGTTGTTGTCAGAGATTCGTACCTCTATATCTGATCTTGACAAAGGATTGAAGGGACAGCTCAATATGTCTCAAGCTATGGAAGATTTGGCTACCGCCTTCACACTGAATCAGTGGCCAGGGAGAAATCCATTTAGCAAGTGTACCTGGGAGAAATTGGCTTGGAGCAGCCAGAAAAATTTAATGTCTCAGTTTGAAGACATGCTACTAAGGGTGGAGCAACTTGTCAAGTGGACGCAGAAGTTTGAGACTCCAAAGAGTATCTGGCTGCCCGGACTCTTTAACCCGAGTAGTTATTTGACTGCGGCTCAACAAGCGACTGCCCGGAAGAATGGGCTTCCATTAGGTGCGCAACATGCAATGATATTATGATTATGATCTGTTCCCTCTAACTCTTTTCATTTTATTTATATACATGCAATTGCCTACTTAGATCAAATGACCATTGAGACACACATCACAACATTTACAAGTCCAGAACAAGTAACAGATTATGCTGAAGATGGGACATACATTCATGGATTATTTGTTGAGGGGGCTAAGTTTGATGAAGATGGTTCTCTTGTGGAATCAAGGCTCAAAGAACTAATGCCTCCTGCACCTGTTATACATGTGAAGAGTGTTCCTATCAAACCTGACTGGGAGGCTTCTCCCGTAGGATATCTTCGGCATGATCCTAGAATTTATGAATGTCCTGTTTATACAACAAGTTTTAGAGGTCCTACATTTGTTTTCTTGGCAACGCTTCCCACTACAGTGCCAGCTTCTAAATGGGTGCAACGCGGTGTTGCCTTGCTACTTCAAAATAATAACTAAGTAGAAGAGGGTGAAAGATGTACTAAAATAATTGTATTGAACATTCAACTCAGTTCCTTCGAAATTTGCAAGTTGGTAATCTTTGAACATCGAAAAATCATATTAAACACCTCCTGCACCCCAACAAGGCCGACTTCTATGCCCATCACTGACATATCTCAACTCGACTTTCTCTCAAAATTTGAAAGTCAATCGTCTTTGAACGTCAAAGTCTCATGTCTAACTCCATCAGCAGTGATCCTACACCCTCGCGTGCGTATGAAGACTCCACTATTGGTTTGAACTTGTCTGGGTATACAATATCATTTAGAATCATTAAACCATTTAGAATCATTAAACCTAACAACATATACTTGTGAACTATTTTGATGGGTGAGCCACGGTCATACTGCCTGTTGATGCAACTGTGCAACAAAGTGGCTTTTGCGCACACACACAAAATGCAACAAAACCACCAACAAGTGGCCACAAAAATGTGATGGAGGGCCCTACAATGGTGCTGATAGTGTCCATTGGCCTTTTATATACATATACATAAAGGAATTACCAATATAAAAGAAGGAGAGTGGTTGTATACCTCCATGTTTTGGTGATACATTGTCGGACAGCCGGTTCGATTTCAAAAATCTGACCCAATCTGAGGCATGAGAACCGCCAACAAGTGGCCACAAAAATGTGATGGAGGGCCCTACAATGGTGCTGATAGTGTCCATTGGCCTTTTATATACATATACATAAAGGAATTACCAATATATAAGAAGGAGAGTGGTTGTATACCTCCATGTTTTGGTGATATATTGTCCAACCGCCGGTTTGATTTTGAAAATCTGACCCAATCTGAGGCATGAGAACCGCCAACAAGTGGCCACAAAAATGTGATGGAGGGCCCTCCAAGTATGACTGTGGCTCAACCATCAAATACTTTACAAGCCCCTCAAAAAGCTAATTCAACTGTAGCTCATGCTTTTCATGCGGGTCTCATGCCTCAGATTGGGTCAGATTTTTGAAATCGAACCGGCTGTCCGACAATGTATCACCAAAACATGGAGGTATACAACCACTCTCCTTCTTATATATTGGTAATTCCTTTATGTATATGTATATAAAAGGCCAATGGACACTATCAGCACCATTGTAGGGCCCTCCATCACATTTTTGTGGCCACTTGTTGGCGGTTCTCATGCCTCAGATTGGGTCAGATTTTTGAAATCGAACCGGCTGTCCGACAATGTATCACCAAAACATGGAGGTATACAACCACTCTCCTTCTTATATATTGGTAATTCCTTTATGTATATGTATATAAAAGGCCAATGGACACTATCAGCACCATTGTAGGGCCCTCCATCACATTTTTGTGGCCACTTGTTGGCGGTTCTCATGCCTCAGATTGGGTCAGATTTTTGAAATCGAACCGGCTGTCCGACAATGTATCACCAAAACATGGAGGTATACAACCACTCTCCTTCTTATATATTGGTAATTCCTTTATGTATATGTATA
>Ga0214480_100646_pt1 | contig 17207 bp, 16 predicted proteins | sample M1_20Mar14CPVII9_3_FD_165042 | JGI IMG/M metagenome (GOLD analysis project Ga0214480, IMG submission 165042) | Marine eukaryotic communities from Monterey Bay, California, United States - M1_20Mar14CPVII9sort6BwellE17 | ecosystem: Environmental > Aquatic > Marine > Unclassified | place: USA... | reverse complement strand
TAGTAGATTCGTCCTCATTAGATGGACTACTAGATCTGGAACGAGACTTCGATCTAGAACGTGACCTCGACCTGGAACGTGCTGATGATGTTGTCGATGCAACCAATGTAGAAGCAGCAGCCATGGCAGCTAATGGACTCTTGGCACCTGCCCACGACGCAATATTACTACCATTGGAATCTTTTGACATGATATCCCCCGAGGCAGTAACCTCCACTTCTTCTGTAAATTCTTCCGATTCGGCAGTATTACTTGCCTTAACTTCCACTGCATGTTGCATCATATCATCATCTGAATTGGACTTATTACGATGTTTAATAAATAGTAGGGAGATAATGGCAATTGCCAATAGTGATGAGCCAACGACGACTGGTATAATCCATGCTAATTTTGATGTATCTTCCTTGTTGGGATCATCTCCAATTTCAGACTTGTCAATCGTTTCTTCATCTGTCTCAACTACTACATCACTGGAAAAACCACCAACTTCCAAATAACATGAATTGGTACTAATTTCAGTTTGTGTACATACCATTGGTTTTAATATATCTTGTAATTCTAATAAATTTTCAGGTTTATTCAATTCAGTTACTACAAAGTCTGTGACATCGGTTGATGTTGGATCATCTTCATAATAATGTGGAAGGCCTGTGAATGTTGTTTGTCCTTCGTGTCCTAGTGTTATTTTCGAGGTGCCGGTAGTTGTTGGTGTTGTTTCTTGTAGTGCACGAGCCCGTAGGTTGCGGCGACTCCAAGGCAAATCCTTACCCCCCTCTGTATACAACATACTGTATACACTACCAACATTCATATCAAAAAATCGTTCATTGTACTCCTCATTATTCTCAAATGCTTCATATCCTTTTGTATTAACAAATAATTGTATAGCATTAATTATAGCTGAGCGTGGATTGCTATTGTTAATTGGTGTATCAGTAGACTTTGCTAGTTCAGAATCTGCAGGTATGCCCTTTAATGTTAATGAAAAGGTATGGAATGGAACTGTCACAAATTCTTCATCATTTGTATCTAGTTTCCCTTCTAGTATACTGCGTGGTAGTAAGAGTTTAAAATCCAGCTGTTCGTCATTGTTGTCTGGGTCGGTTAGTAGAGATGATGATGCACTGACTAAAGTAGAAGATGATAGTCCGCATAATATTATGGAGAGGATGGCTAGTAGAGCAGCAGTCGTATATTGTTTAGGGGTAGTAGTTGTTACTGTCATTGTGTTATTGTTTGAGATATAATCTGTAATTGACAGCTGTTACTATTGTTTTGGGGGTGTTTGTTGATAAGTTTTTATTGCAATGCTAACTTCGACGCAAAACTATTTATATAATTCAATTGCCAATGAGGTTAACTACTAGAATAATATTATGAGGTTTGTACTGACCACGCAACTTATTGCCTTCCAACTCCTATCAATCTTGTTGTTATTGGATGATCATTGGCTGTCGGTAGGTCGGTAGTAGCAGGCAGTTGTTTTTCGCACAGACATTGTGAGAAGGCGATAGGATACCCTTTGTGCGGTATCCTTTATGAGAGTAGGAAGATTTTACCATTTGCATTGCATATCGTTGTTTACTATTGATTATATAGAATAAAGGCAGTGTACATTGAGTCAATTATCTACATTATGAAGGTATCAAATACAATTGCTCTCTGCAGTTTGGCCGGTATGTCAGTAGTGGAAGGATTCTCTTCCACAAGTTCAATCCAAAATAAGATATCGACAAGGAACAAAGAGTTATACTTTTTTGGTGGCGGATCTGCTAGTAAAGAAGATTTGGATGAACAGGTATGTTTCTTTATATTCTATTAATATTAGAGAGGTATTATCCGTTCTTTTGCCGACTCTAAACTCACATTAATAAACTCCTTCTCACTCTTTGATTCGATAATTTGATCTTAATTTACTTGACAATATATTCCGTATACCTCCGTATACTATAACAGTGGGAAAGACAACAAGAGATGTTAAAGTTTCGCAATTCAGGAGCTGATGAACGAGACAAATACTTTCAGTCGGTTGAAGATCGTCGTGCAAAAGCAACAAAGGACCAGGTCGATAAGTGGGCTTGGCAAAAGAAACAATACAAAAAGGGAGAGGATCGTGAGTGTGATCAAATCTATCTTCTTTGCAGTGAAATTATATAATATAAATGCTCTAATAAAACTATAATATGATATATACCACACAGCAATTGATGAATGGCGAAAAAGGCGTGAAAGTGGACAAATATCTGATTTAGATAATCAATACGGCGATCCTAAAAAGATTGGAGGAATCCCTCTACCAATGGCAAGCTTTGGGGTAGGAGGTGAATTCGGTGTTGGGGGCAAATTTGATAATGGGGGGAGATTTGACTTGCGTCTACCCTATGCAGAACAGGTGTGTTATATTAATCTCTTAGCCAATTATACTTCCCTTCATTTATATCGCAAAATACTCACCGCCAACTTTCCTCGTCTTGTCTTGAAGGGATGGGTTGATGAAGAGGATGAAGGAAATGGTGGTAATCCATTTGCCAACATTTTTGGTGGCGGAAAGAAGGCCATAGCAGAGGAGAAGAAGAGACAAGCGAAGAAAGAAGACACTCCTAAAGAAGAGCCAAAGAAGAATGGATTCCAATGGCCATTTTAACGAACGCTAGTGGATACTCTTGAGTGAACAAACATTTTGCAAAGACATGACTTAATAGTAGCAGAAATAAACACCTTGAGTAGTAGAATATGTATATGTAAATGACTAATTGTTATAGCGACATATGGCGTTGGCTATTATAGTTCCACAAAAAGATACAACGTATGCAATCATGCATGCAAGTCCCATGCCTATCCTATCATTCGAAATCCAAATCGCTATCGGTAATGGAAGGTAGGCTGTGCTCAAGACAGATCTTTTCATCAAAACCTCAGTGGACAATCCTGCTGCAACATATGCGGACACATTAATCACAGAAGACCTTTCCATGCTTGGATATGCTGCTTCAATAAAGTCACCGCAAAAGATGTTTGTTTTGAGTGCTTGCCATGAGAGTGAAGCATGTCCACTACCTCTATTCCCCTCCATCTTATCATTCTTTTGTTTGAATGGAAGTATAAGATTCCCTGAGCAAATTCCAGCACAAACCATTACTAATGTACACTCGTCTATTGCCCCAAGCAAACTCCCTTCCTCTCCTCTTGTAGCGCCATCCATCTCTATCAGAATGAGTGGAAGAAAGAGACTGTGATACCACCCAATCTTGCTTCCATATACAAATATACAACCATATAGAAATCCCAGCCCTATAGGTACTGGTAAATGTTGAGCACAAGTTGCTTCTTGTACAAGCTGCTCATGAAACAGAATTGACAATGAAGGATGAGAGGCCAAACGAATCCATTCCTCTTGAATATAGAGCACCATTGGAAGCAACCAATTATTGACAAGGCCATATGGCAATAATAATGGTATTGCAGGTAATGATGAGATATGAAGGCTATCACTAGCACCTACAGGAAATGCCAACTTTCTCCAACGAATAACGCATCTTATCATTCCTGTTATCAATGCTAGAGCATGTGCTATACCCGATATGTGGATCATACTACCTACTAGCATACCGACCCCGCCGCCACAGAGTATATTGGTCATAGTTGCTGTGATATGATATTGGTGACAAAGATTTGATACTATCTTCATTACTCTTGTCGTTAATACTCCGGCAATCGTTAAGCCTGCTAATGCACTACCACCGCTGATATTGCTGCTGCGAATTGACTGAGAGGAAGATACTGATGATAATACCCCAGCAACAGTTGCAGACTGTATTGACAGTCACGGAAAAGTATTGAAGTGAGCATTTGATGCAAATTATGAAGTGTAAAACCAAAGCTTCTTACCATAAGGAGAGTACTCTGATCAACACTGGAACCGACAGTAGTTGTAGCAACAAGTACACAGCATACTGTTCCCAAAACTATATGCTGAAGAGCATACTTTATCGTTGATAATGATGAATTGAGTTCAATTATATTATCATTCTCTTCATCCCAAATACAAGAACTTGATGAATTCATTCCATATCTATTTTCCCAAGCGTTGATCAAATGTAGGGAGATACAAACGAAAAGAAAACATGGTAATGCAGATTCCAGTATTGATTTGAGTGTCGGTGATTGAGATGTATTCTGTTTGTCTTCATTCTTTTGTTCATTCGCTTCTGAAATATCTCTTTCATAATATGTCATATTCCACTCTTCACCCAACCCTCGTGCCCATCCTTTAGCTTTTGTTAATGTTGTAGAGGCCACACTACCGCCACTGTTCCCCACAATTCTGAGATCATACAGTGAAGCAATTTGACTTAATGATGTCCCACCAGAGCCAACAATTGGAAAGTTGTTAATTCTGCTACACGCCTTCAATGAAGCTGTGTGTATTTTAGTTGGCTCTGATGATAGAGATACCATTGCCTTGATTGTACAGTCTTCTGTCTTAATTGTCTCTGCTAATATCAAATCAAGTTTTATTGCAAGTCTATTGATTTTAACTAATGGACCCGTATCAACCAATGTGACTTTAAATTGATTTGACATTGATACAAATTTGTTTGATGTGATATCATTTGACGTGGTAAATTGATTCATTGATGTTGATGTTGATGCAACGTTGTTGTTTGACGTGATGTTATCAAAGCCAAATGTATACAGCGCGGCAGGAGGGCCTAAATTATCCCCTTGTATGTTATCACCGGGGACCCAATCTTTTTCGGCCCGAACCGCATCAAATCCACTACCATCAATAAGGCAAACAAAGATAGCATGAGATATTCCCTTGCATATGCGAGTGTCATTTTTATCATGAATGTTAAGTAACTCTTTATTTACTGTTTCGAGTAACTCAATTGGATCGGTATGACCTAATGTGGCCGTTCCTCCACCGCTCGAACCTATTAAGGCTACAGAGTAATACTCGGGCATCACTATATGTGCTTCTCTTTCTCCATACTGTGCTGTGCCGCCTAAGCCATCAAATAATATACAATACAAAAAGATATGGTAATGGTATCCTTTTTTTCTATGGCTGTTTAAAGTTTAAACTCATGAACCCGATGATAGGATACCGCGAAATTGCGAAGGTCTTAATGTCACTCTCTTTTTTTGAACTTTTTGAATTGGTATCTTATGTATGGAGAGGATACCCATGGCATTACTTCATCAGATATGGTCCGATGAGGACGTATCAGATATGTAGAAGCATCTACAGCTCATGGAGATTCTATCTATACCATTAGTCGTATATGTTCATGACGTTTACTTAGTAGTAATCATGATATTAGGCATATGATATGTACAAAAAAGTTTAGTTTTAAGTACGAGCCATGACGGCACGTACCAAAGCAGTAACGTGACCCTTATCCGTATCTAAACAGGAAGTATGTGTCTTCCTTTTCTGTTTGTACTTGTCTACGACGGAACGGGCAGGGGCGTTGCCATTATTATCGTCTCTCTGGAGAATGTAATATGCAACCATATTATTTCTAGCCCTTCTAGAGAAATGACGAGCCCTCTCAAGTGATAGTACCTCGTCACTTACCGCTTTCTTTACCAGTTCTGTAAAGTTATTCTTCGTCTTTTTCTCATTCCAAGGTTGTAGTCTATACCATAACTTACTCATTGCCCATTCATATTCTATACCATCTCCCGCTACCTCGGGAGTACATTTAGGTGATCTATCAATGATACTCCCGAGCGTCTCGCCATGATATACAAGCAGAGTCTTTTCATGTATGAAGTCTTCACACTTGCGGATGAGATGGTTAATGCTTGTTTCTTTCATAACATTGTCGTGTTCGTCCTTCTTACCGTCCATTGTATATGAATCATGAGTTTTATTTGGATCGATCGTTCCTCTCTCCCACAGAATTTGATATGCTCCTTTTGCCTTTTCTAACCATCCATACTGAATAATTTTTGGTTGTGTTTTTGTAACAGGTATACCGGCATTAGTACACTTGACAGCAAGTTGGCTCTTTACACCTCCTGAATTGATTCCACGCGACTCTAGATCAGCTCTCATCTCATCAACAGTTTTGATTACCTCCTCGGTAACACCTTCTTGAACAATATCATGCTTTGTTGTGTATTGTCCATTCAATCCATTCAACACGGGACCAGTCTCAGGGTTCCCTTTTGTTTCATCTCGTCGGAAATTACTTTCGTTACTTGTATCCAGCGGAAAGCCCGGGGTTCATATCTGAAGAGATAACGTAATATAAATCTCCATCTGTCGCGTATTGTCATCGGATCCTCGTGTGTATCATTGTAGAAGTGTTTCCGTGCAACATCATATTTAAATCCAAACAGATTCATCCATCTAATAACGGTCGCCTCGGATATATTATCATTCGTTGGCATTGGTATTGTTGCCTCGTCATCTTCATCAACAACTGTTGCAGCTGGTCGACCTTTTAATAATTCAAAGGAAAGTAAGAAATCTCTCCTGTTGATTGGTGGATCGTCTGGACCTTGTGCATTCTGTTGTTCTTCCAATGCATTCTTAACAAGTACATCATTGACATACTCCGTCATAACTTGTCCTCTCAGCTCACCCTTTGCAGCTAACTCATCAGCAAAAGCTATGAAACCATTCTTTGCATTCGGATTCTCTGACATGAATAGTGGCTCTGATATCTGCCCCGCCGCCTTCCGAGGGTTGGGATGTGGAAATGTATTACCACCTTCCCTCAACTTCATATGCCATATTTGTACTGTTTCAGCAGATGATATACGATTGCAGCCAACATCCTTCATTCTATCCACAGCAACTTGACAACAATCCATCCATGTAACTTTATTTTTACCATCCCTCATTTCAACTAATGCAACCTTTAATGCAATCATAATATACTGACACATTCGTCTAATTCTAATCCGTTGTATCTCACTAATCTCATCAATATCTGTATTCTCATCTGCCCCGTCAACTACTAAGTACCATGCTTTAAGTTTATCCTCGTCGCCATTATTGTATTCTTCCATCGAATGTTCACATACTTTAATACGTAATTTGATAGTTTTAAGTACAAGTTCCTCTGTTTCCAATGGTGTGTATTTATTTCTATCACCCCACTGTACTTTTGGCAAGAATAACTTATATGCCGTGGCATTATGAAACCAAGTACGTTGTGCTATCTCTGCTGCAAATATATCTGATAATAATGGAGGTGATATTATTGAAGTATTATTAGTAGTAGTACCCGTATCACGTGCTGGTGTTTCGTTTGGATTTACAATTGTTGTTATTGCAGTAGGTGCCGAGGCCATTAATGTATTCATTCTTCTATTACTAAGGCGCATATTATTAATACTAATTGGTTTAAATCCAGTTGATGGTGGTGGTGATGGGCAGCGTTTGTACTTCTCTGAAATGAAGTAGCAAAATGTATTTCTATTTTCAATAAGGTATTTGTTGGAGTATATACCATTTGCATTACCATTGTTGTAGTCGGTAAGAGTTAAATCACCGCCGAAGTACTTAACATTGTTCATGGCTCCTGTAAACATTGTTGTATTTATATCTTCTCTTCTACCTCGGAGTGGTGGCCAATAAAGTGAGATGATGGTACACCAATCATTTGTAGGGCAGGTATACCATTAACAATATGATTAAATCCAGCAATTAGATGCTTTCCAGTTATCTTTAATTTACTCTTCGGTTTGTCGGTAGGTGTAGGGAGTATACGGGCCCTTTGTGCTGGACGTGGCTGTCGTGTAGGGGATCGAGTAGGGGAAGGTGGAGGTACTTCATGTTTAGCTGATGACATATTGATTTTTGAAGCCAGTTTTAGGTTCCTCGCAAATAATCGGGTACCATCATAACCAGAATGATCTACTCTATTAGAATCATATCGAGTATTTGTGAGATATTAATCATTGAAGATTTTTTACGTAGGCTACATTTCCTATTGCCATGATGTTAATTTGTACGTGAAAAGCTTAGTGAGACATAATGATTTTGGCGATTTTTATTCTTATTTAGGGGCTTGTATGAGAGTCTACGTGATCGGTATCTTTAGTAAAAACAGCCATATCTACCTGTGCATCACCTATCGCTAAAAACCCTTCTTTTGCCAAATCGCTCCCCTTCTTCTCTCCCCCATCATATTGTCTCATTAGGGACTTATTATCCTGGTTTACATTCGATCATGACAATTGAAACTGCTCAAATTGTGTACGTGGTCGCACCCTCGGGTACTGGCAAGGTGAGATATACTGTTTGATATACATATTATGAGATACGACTGCATCTTTTTTGTGCGTATGATATGTCTCAAAATTATAAGGCATGCCCCTCATATAATATTGTTATTTGTTATACATAGTCCTTTACTGGCGATTATATGCATGTTGTGCATGGATATAAACATGTCGATGGTGACGGCCCTTTCAAAAGCTGTGCAGGTGAGATATGATACACATATTTTTATTCATGATATGATATGTCTGTCAAAATTTAAATGCCTCTAACGATATACGTACGTGCCGTAGACCCCAAATATCGTGAGATGGCAATTGGGTTTCTTCGTCAAATCCTTAATGAGAAAGATTTATCGAAGGAGATTTGGTCACCTTACTTTGAGGAGATCGCAAAGCAAACTGTTGAAGCAGCCAAGGACCATGATAAAGTTGTGTTATCCCACGCTACATATAAACCGGAGGCACGGATTGTCGTTATTGAAACTATTGTGAAGGGAGGCGTACCTAGGGATCATATTACCATTATTGAACTTACCATTGATAAGATCATTAAATTTCGTGGCTTGTATCATCGTATGAAACGTCAAGCTGAACAGAATGGAATTACTATAGAAGAACATATGAAAGATCATTGGGAGTGGGAGGGTGATGAATTAACAGAAGAGAAAGCTATTAAGATTATGTTGGCTGAAGAGGAAAAACAGAAGCTTATCGACTTTGAACCTTGCCCTATTGCAAAGAAGGTAGATGTATCTGGACGTGATATATCGCATTGTAACAATCTTGATGAGGCACTTGGGCTTACTCGGTCAGATGATTGGACATATAAAAGCATCTGTGACAAGGTCCTTCCTCGTAAGTTATGTTTTGTGAGCATGAGATGTGCACATGCTTCTCAGATTCTAACCCGTCTACTTATCTTATCTTTGGGGGAGAACAGTTGATAAGGAAAGAGATGCAGAGTTTATAGCTTCGGGTAGCTTGGAAGAGATCACAAAGATTGTGGGAGAGTTATCTCCGGACTCAGCAATCAAAGAGGATGAGAAGGATACGGATGAAGTAAAAGAGTTGAAACAGAAACGTCGTTCAACTTCATCCAGGCAAAATCCTGGAGGGAAATGGACTTTTCGAAACTTGACTTGGAGGATGACGAATAACTTAATGTAGATTTATTGTAACTCTAGTGTGGATGCACCAATTATTTAACCCTCCACTATTCTCAACTTGCCTTCTCGAGCTTCCACATTATACATGGTAATACCCAACTCGTCAGCAAACCTCTTTGGCACATTCTTTTCTCTTGGATCACAGGTGATAGACACAGCAACACCAGGTCTTCCACCTCTTCCGCATCGGCCAGCCCGATGAGCATAATGTGATGCATCCGTTGGTAAATCTAAATTGATAACATGTGTCAAGTATGGTGCATCTATACCACGAGCTGCCATCTCAGTTGCCACAACAAGACCTACATATCCTTCACGTAGTGCCTTGTTGACCTGGGCTCGGTCTCCCTTGCCACTACCTGCGCCTCCATGAAGCGGGGCGGCGATGATATCCATCCTTGCTAACTTTTCAATCACAATATCGACACGTCTAGGACTGTCCACAAAGATCAATGCCTGTTGTGGTGTAGGTTCTGTATTCAATATCTTTCGCACAGCCTCTAATGCCAATCGTTGATGCGGGACATGTAACGAACCGTGTATTGTCGTTCTACTAACACGAGCAGATGTGGAAGATTTGTTACTTTGTTCAACTCCCGATGTTACCAACAGATCATCATCGTCTACTGAGGCATGTGCATATCCTGGTCGTAAATAGTCTTCAATGTTTGGTCCGTTCTTCTTCTTGTCACTTGTTTCTTTTCCAAGCATGTCAGTGGCAGTAGCCGAACATAATATACGTTGTAATGACGTACCATGTTGTCGATCCATTGCATTCATAATTGCCATTGTCGGCTCTTTGTGTGAATCATATTGCAATAAGGCATCAAATTCATCGAGTACTACTGATTGTAATCCTGATATCTTCATTTTACCCTGCTTCTCTCCCGGTCGACCTATGATCAACTCAGCAATCCTACCAGGTGTACCCACGACAACATCGGGTTTCTTCTTACGAAGATTTTCAACATTCCTTGAATATGGCGTGCCCCCAATGGCCATTGAAACAGTCAAGCCCGTATCGACAAATAAAGCTTGTGCCACTGATACAATTTGACTTGCCAATTCTCGTCCCGGTGCAACAATCACAGCTTTGGGGAATGATCCACTTGCTCCGGGCACGCCCTTGTTTTTATTACTTGCAAATAACATTAATGATTGTGCAATAGGTGCCAGGAATGCCAATGTCTTGCCTGAACCGGTATGTGTTGATATTAGTACATCATTCATTGCAACGATTGGAGGACATGCCTTATCTTGTACTGGTAGTGGATATGGACATGTCATGGTCGATGATTGTAAGTTGGATAATAGTGTTGGGTTTGTTATACCAATATCTTCCCATTGACTAACTTCCATACTGCTACCTTCTTCTTCTTCTCCATTGGTATCCTCTCCTGATGTCGAAGAGAGTATATCTTGAACAATCTTATCAGCTTGATCCAATGTCAAGTACATTTCATTTCCGTCCTCATCTAACAATGGTTTCAACCTTGGTTCCTTACGCTTTGGTTTCTTCTTCCGTTCTTCACTTTCTAATCTTCTAGCCTCTCGTCGTTGCTCACGTCTATCAGTTGAACGTTGTTCACGATTATCACTTGACCTATCGGAAAAGATACCACCTGATAGTGATGATGCATCTCTTTGTTGCTCTCTTTTTAAGCTACGACCACTACCGCCACTACCCCCAACAGGTCTAGGTGATATCAAGTTACCATTCCTCTTATTAGATTCATACCCCTCATCATCTTCATCATAATAATCTTTAGAAGCGATTGGTACCTTGACCACATCCTTCTTCCTTTGTTGTGGTCGTTTGGATTGTAATCGATCTTGATTGGATCGTACTCTATTTAACATTGCCTCTTGTTTATCAAATTGCTTTACCTTCTTGGGTTGTCTTTCTTCATTACTCTTGTTAGGTTTGTTGTTATCAAACAATCCATCCTCTTCAGCCCATGGATCCATTACACGATTAGCACGGAATGCAGCTGCACCTTTTAAATTACTTGCACCTGTATTGGTTGTAGAATCATACTCGTCATCTTCACCAAATGACATTACAAAATCAGCATCTCCATTAGATTTTTGTGATGATGTGGCACCAGCGGTACCCCATCGTTTTTCAAGTATAGCCTCTAACTCTTCTATAGATTTGGATGTTTGTAACGGTGGTCCTCGACGACGTTGTTTAGTACTACTATCATCTTTTACTTTATTGTTGTTATTGTTTGATGTTTGTGTATTTCTACTACCATTTAAGTTGGATAGATTGTCTGATGTTTGCTGTGCATTAGTTGTAGGCGGAGGTAGAGGATGTGCCTGTTGTAGAAATCTTCTCTTTTTATTACCACTACCCTTCTTTTTATTGTTAGTAGTAGCATATATTGCAGTACTACTACGTGATATCAAGTCTACATTACAATTATTATTCTGTAATGAATGTGACGTTGAGAAAGCGTGCACATCATGTGTGCTTGTGATAAGAATGGCGGCGGTGATGGCGAAATTGGATGGCATTATGGAATATGAATTGCAGCTTTGCAACAGATGAATACGAATATGGCTGTAGCTTAATCTATTGACGTACTACTATCATCTCATTATATGATACATAACACCCAAATGATTGGGGCAGCAGCTATGACAGGACATCACATCCTTTGGCGATTCATTCACAGTTTCGAGCCCAACACAAAAGAAATTGTAGACGGTCATTCATATTACGATATATTCTTCATATCCCTGCATAAGACCTCTACCGCCACCTTCAGATTTGTATACTCTTTCGTAATCTTCCGCTGATAACTTAATAAGAGCACCATGACATTCTTCTCTCTCATATGGTTTGAGAGGACGGCTTACACTTCGTCTATTCTTATCTACCTTTTCACTACTGTCATCTTTATTATAAAACGAAGGCAATGGTTCTAATGATCCCATGGCTGGTTCAAGCGGAGGAAACGCTCTCATGTTAAAGGCCAATCGATGATGTGGTATAACACAAGGTTCCATCGAAAGTGGATTAATCTTCTTGCCGCATATAGATCTCTCTTCCAACTTCTTCCTACTAAGATTTGATCCAACTCCAAAGTAATATAATGGTTTATTGTTTTCTATAGCATCAAGTACTAGGTTTGGACGGGTAGGTGAAGATGTTGGTAACGAATTACAATACGATCGATACGATTGAAACATGAGAAGAGTTGTTGTCGCGATTCCTAGATTTGCAATTGTGCATATGCTGGATATTCCAACATTGCTATCTTCCGACGACCATAAACTCATGTGTTATCCACAAATTGTATGTTCGAATTCTACTGTTTTGTCCCTCTATCACCTTTGGATTATATTATTAGTGCTTGACACCCTAGACTCAGCGCCGTTGAATGCTCCGGGCGGCTTGATTGATACTTTGTTGTTGATAGTGAGTAGTAGGAGGGGAGATGAGAAAGGGGAGGTCAAATTTTTTTTTGGATTTGGATATTGTACCCTTGAAAAAGATATTATCCGTATATCAATCGATTGTGCGATAATAGAGAGAAGCCAATATATTCTCTATTCTCTATTTAATATAATACTATGTAGAGAAATGCATTGCATGGTTTATACCGCAATCGCCATAGTAATGGAGAACAAAGAGAGGATACCGATTGAGTTGATATTTGGATCTTTTGAGATAGATCACTGACGCTTGATTGGATATATGGTCAATATCAGCCGCCGCCACCATATAGTGATGAACAGCAGAAAAGGATATTGTGAATTGATATTTTGGATACCTATGGGAATCATATCGTTAATATATCTTCTTAGCAATCATCATACCGTAGATATGTCAGATGAAATAGACGCAACAATAGTTTATAAGTTGGTTGAAAACACAACATATACAAATCAATACTCGGATGATAACATGAATGTTCTCCAGTATGCTGCAGAGGTGAAAATAAAAGATGACACATATGTACCCATTTCTGTCATGGACTGGGCTAAACAACTTATCAGCTCAGATCATTGCATTGAACAATTCAGTTCCATACTTGCAAATGCCCCTTACAAAGCATACTTCTTTGAAACGAAAGGAGTGGACAATAAAAGATCCAATGTAGAACAATTTGAATTCGTATTAGTCGAATCATCTTATTTGTATACATTTGCAGATGATAAACAAGATGAGGATACTTTTAGTGATCACTTTGGAGAATGTAAAGAATCAAATGAAGAAGTCGGGTGTACTTTCTATAATCCTAGCAGGACATCAATACTAATAACACCGATGAATCTTAAACCAGAAAGTAATAATGTTTATGGGCATTTGGCTTCGTTCATTCGTCGAGCTCCAAGTAGTCAGATAACGAGATTCTTGAGAATGGTTGTACAAAGGTATATTGAAGAGATTGAGATGAAGAATGAAGAGAAAGTGTGGCTTTCTACAGACGGCACTGGAGTTGCATGGCTTCATTTTCGGCTTGACCCTATACCAAAGTACTATGACTATAGACCATTTGCTGATGGAGAGTGAAGTAATAATAGTTTATACTTTAAAACTATAATATCCCTCCCATATATTCTAGTCTAATCATTTTGGTTGCAACAGTGAGTAAGTCAGTTGTGTTAGTACGATACACTCGCACTCAACGAGGGGCAGCAGTTTTATGTACAGTGTTTGCTTTGGATAGTCATCTCATGATATTGCACACTGAGAATTTGCAGACTCATTTGCCTTTTCGATATGTTTCAGCCCCGTAGCTGTATTCTCTTTAGTATTCTCCATTTGTGCCTCAATCGTATCTACCCCCTCTTGTTGTTCATCGACCAAGCCAGCAAGATCCTATATAGTTGAACAGAAGTAAGTAGTAAGAGACCAGATCGTATCTAACGAAGTGTCAAGAGAAACAAAAACCATCTTACTTTGTATATCTCATTGACTGTATGCATTCCTTTGTGGATGTTTCTAATTTCTTCCTCTCGTTCTCGCATGATTTCCTCATTGATTTTCTATACAGTTGATAAATGACAAGTGAGAAATACAATGCCCAACAAATACGAAGCATACTACCTATATACTCACATCTTCTTGAATCTGCATCTGCCATTTCATAGCACTCTCAGATATATCATGATCACCACCCAGTAGACCTGATGTATCACCTCTTCTCTTTCGTTCTTTATCCTCCTCTTCTAATCGAACAGTCTCACGCTGCTTAGCCTCAGCCAAATTACGTTTACGCTTAACATCTAATTGTACATTCTTATATTGTTGTTCTACTAATCTATAATCTCTTGTAAGTTTAACATGTGTTGTTCGGAGTGACGACGCCTCGGTTCTAGGTAGAGTTGTTAGACGTGATTCATGCTGTTTGAGTTGCTTTTCTATACGTTGTCCTAATTGATTGATAACATCTAATTGTAAATTGTATCTTTTTTATAGTGTATGTTATGACATTCAACAAACAGCAAAAGTTAGACATATAATGAATGCAATTCAGATAACAATTGAGTACAAAACTTACTGTGTTTGTGTTACAGAAGTATCATTTTGGGTGCCAACACTTCTTGCCATTTTCTCAAGCAAAGCAACATTTCTCTGCAATCGATATGAATATAAACATGTGATGTGTATAGAAAGAGAATTGCAATGTTGAGATAACGTGCAATTTGATACACCTTAATTCAACAATATGTATGCATATGCACATACTAATACACACCTGATATTGAACAATAGAATCACTAACTTGTTCATATCCACCCAAACCTTGAGATAGTGAATTGCCCATAGCAGCACCAGTATTATTATTACCTCGTGGTATACCACCTTTAGCAGCTGCTGAGGAAAAAGCACCACCTTTACTTTGTTGTGATCTACCTCGCTGTTGTTGACCGCGTGCGCCGCCACCGGGTCTACCTACATCTTGAAATGACATATCTATGTGTATATTTATTTGTTTAGCTGTTATCAATAGTGTTAAAATAGACCTCTATCAATATCATCAGCTATGTGTGCCATTTTTTTTCCCCGCGGGTAAAAAAATCCCTCTTCAAATTTGACGGTATCCCCGGCTTTTTTTAGACTGAGGGGAAAAATTCCCCTGAGACACCCATCTTATCAATCGTATCAAGGTACGAAAGATATCCTTTCTTAACTTTCAAATCTTTATGTCACGGTATCTTTTTGTACAGCCCCATGTGCATTTCAACACAACAACAACTCAAACATTAGCAGGTCGCGATAAATCCACACAACTTGCGTCGTGCAACACAATAATGTGTGCTCATATGTTGATAATTTAGAGTGCTTTTTAGTGCAGTTTCTAGAAATAAAGATGGCGCGGACGCATTCAAATCACTCTACAAAGAATATCTTCTAAACATCGACAATCAATAGCAATAACAACACTCTTGTGCAAATTAAACCCACACAATTACGACTGTCGTCGCGTGCAGCTTTATTCTATCGCGATATGCCAATTAACACCGTCGATAATAGTGCTATTAAGTGGCATATTAAGCGTGCATTGTGTCGAAAGGTGAGTGCAATACATACAACATGCAACAACTCTAGAGAGGGTAGGTACATATCAACACAACAACTATCAGACAATAACCGGACATATCTTTAAGGTAGATGTGAAGTATGAACAGGTACCTTTGATGATGGTATATTCTTGACCCATCCATAACAGTTTATGTTGCAAATCAACATGACAACATTCGGTGGACTGCACCTTCTCGGATACGATGAATTTAGAAGGTGATGTTGGATCTGCTACCACATTAGAAAAGTTGACAGATGCAGCTTTGCTATTCACAAGATCGGCAGCATATTTTGTGCCTACCCTACTGCTGAGCTGTCGACATTCTGAGAGCTCCTTAAGTACGTTCAGATTGGTATCACGTTGAACTGCTAAGATACGAGTAGTTGCTCCATCAAAATTTGATTTCGCCAGTAAAGCCTTGAGGGTGCCTTTGCCCTTGATATCAGCAAATTTACCCTCGGATCGTGTATCACCAACATGCCCTGCGGTGAAGAACTCACATGAGTAAGCAAAGCAGAACTTTTCACGATTATCGGAGATCTTCTTGAGGAACTCTTGAGCCTTCTCAGCTTGGTGCTCTGCTAATGCAGTATCGATGAGTGTCGAGAGCTTATCCTTATTAACACAATTGAGAATATCATGTACATCTGATTTGAACATTTGTTTATCAGATAGACCGTGCCAATTGAGGCAAATCTTGTCGGTTAGATGCTTCCTATCATGGAAATGATGCCAGCGTAACTCCTTTCCTGCAAGAATAAGACCGGATCCTTCATCAGATAGCATGACGATATCCTTCAAACCACTGCCGGCATCATCATCTTCATTAGGTACACCATCAGTATTATCACTTCCTCCTTCCATATCCATCAAAGAAGGAGGATCGGATGGAGGATCGGATGGTCCAGTTGACGTAGTAGTAGTAGTAGTATTGGCATTGGAAGTAGTATTATCAGCTCCAACCGATGTCTCGTTGGGGAGCAATCTAACCTTGTTATCACCAAAAGGACAAAAGTAACCCTCTAACGAACTAATCTGTGTTTCACTATGATCCTTGACCTCATCTTGAGGAAAGAACAACCTAGCACCACTCATGATGGCACCGGAGCTCTCCGTAAAATGGGCAGTAAATCCAATAATGTTAGACCTCTCAAGGCTTTACTGGCGAAATCAAATTTTGATGGAGCAACTACTCGTATCTTAGCAGTTCAACGTGATACCAATCTGAACGTACTTAAGGAGCTCTCAGAAT
>Ga0214480_100645_pt1 | contig 17214 bp, 17 predicted proteins | sample M1_20Mar14CPVII9_3_FD_165042 | JGI IMG/M metagenome (GOLD analysis project Ga0214480, IMG submission 165042) | Marine eukaryotic communities from Monterey Bay, California, United States - M1_20Mar14CPVII9sort6BwellE17 | ecosystem: Environmental > Aquatic > Marine > Unclassified | place: USA... | reverse complement strand
TCGATGATATGATTAAGTGGTGATCCACATGCTGCCGTAGTCATAGTAATTCACATCTAGAGGCATGCCTAGGTATACCTAGCATGCCAAATGCCGCCGCCGATGACCAAAGGGCAGTGTAGTACGAGAGATTGCAAATCAAGAGGAATGAGGACTGAAATGGATACTTTGGCGACTGAACGTCATTTTTGTCTACTGCCTATTTCGCCATGATGGCCTCTCTAGTACAGCTATCGCATGGCAACATACTTTCAACTCCTTATATCATTGAATACAGCAGGTGACAGCCTACATATTCTTCTATACGCTCAGTTTCATATACCTATATTGAACTACATAACAACATAAGATACCAACACTTACAAAAGATACGATTATATAATATAAAAAAAATGGTTGATGATAATTCTACATCTACACCCTGTCTACCACCAGATCCACACTTCAATTCTGCCGATCCACTTGATGGAATGAGTGTGATAAATGATGCCATAACAGTGAAAACTATGGAAGAGGAGGGCAATCTCTTGATGCCGTCAGCAGTTGCAGTTCCTCCTGAGCGCAGTCCAATTACGGATGGTGCTCTCCCATTGCCACCAGAACTGCTACCCTCTCCTCCCAAGAAGAATAAATCTACTGCCGCCAACAATATTACACAAGGAGGTGCTGTAACTTCAGCAATTATACGAACTCGTCCCGTGATTGCACCTCAAGACATTATAGATTTCCCCTCAATAATGCGGGATATATCAAAAAGAAACGCGGCGAAGGCAAAGAAGAAACGGAAGGCAGCCAAATGGAATTCTGCTAATCAAGTTGATCTAACTCAGTATGGATTGGGCGTAATGGGTAGTACTGAGAGTGTTAGTCAGGCAAAGGGTGATACTAGTACTGTGGCCTCAAAGCAAGAGGATGCATACTTACAACATTTACGATCCATGAGAGAAGAACAATATCAACAACAGCAAGCTGCTTCCAAAGAAGAAGAAGTTAACCAACAGGAAGAGGCATATATGCAACATTTAAGGGCTATGAGAGCTGAAGGAAACTCGGACGAACTACAAACAGAAGCAGTTTAGAATTAATTTAAAGAACAGTCAAGATACTTCTAGCAGTTGGCCACAGCTATCCCTCGTTGACCAACCATATCCTCAAATCGAGCATTCTTAGCCACCTCAAAGAGACACTCAACTTTACTTCCTGTCGCCGTGTTAAAGTTCGGTCCTGCCATACCATGTGAACTAGCATATCCCCATGAATTAATCGATATGACAGTCCCTCTACCATCGGTATCAGTATCCTTCAACCATGGACCACCCGAACTACCACCGGTCATCTCACAGGAATCTAACCATAGATTTTCATATGATTTAATACCAAACTTGGATGTCATTTCTGTGGCGCAATATCTAAATGCTGGGTCTTTATTGAAGCTGTATCCCAATCCATGTGTAAACTCTCCAGGCTGGATATCATGTACACTTGACGGTGGGAATTGCCATTCAAAGTCTATAGGCATGGGTTCAACAATCTCTTCTAATATCTTTGATAAATTTGGTTGATTCTTGTGTATGAATCCACCTTCATGTGCAGCTGGATCATTGGGTATGACATACATGGCATAATCCCAGGGAACACTTTGAGGAAAGTTCTTGGTTGTCCATTCGTAGTCGACAACGGCAAATGCGGTCGTCCAACATCCAAGTGGATCGTTAGTGCAAACGTCGTCACTGACCTCACCACGAGTGTCAACTTGGTTCGGTATGAATAGTGCATGCTGGGCAAACCTACCGCCAATATCACGCCATTGATATGCGCAGTGACCTGCAGTTAGTATGATCGTACGATCTCTTTGTGAATCTTCGAGGACTGTACCGGAACATACGTACGGATTATCATCGAAGAAGAACATTATACGTCCTGTGGAGGTTTGTACAATGCCTGTTTTGTTGTATGATATGGTGAAAAGTTAGGGATGGATAGGTGGTTAGGGCGTGTGTGCACATCATGTGATCAAAACAATATAGCCTCAAACTTACCACCATGAGGCCAATCCTCATCACGAACCTCCTCCAACAACTTGGTCGGAGGAGCAGGAGGTGCACTCTCAACCTCATCTTCCTCCTCTTCTTCCGAAGGTGGAGCCTGTACTGTACTACTAGTCGTACTTTCCTCTCCTTCAATCTCTTCCTCCTCTTCTTCAGGCATTTGACCTAAATATTCCGATATAGTAAATTTTTGCCATTGACTCATAACACGAACTTTGTCATTATTGACAGCACGGATACGAAATTTCCAGTTCTGTCCAGAAAAGGCTTGAAATCCTTCAAATATCTTTTCATGTATGATTGCCTCCTCTTGTTGAACTTGTTGTTGTTCACCACCACCCAGGTTTATACTGCCATCAGTATCTTCACCTTGATCTACTTGATCTTGTTTATTCTTACATCTTGGATGATCTTTATGTTTCTTCTTTGCACAATTTAACAACTCTCTTTTATCTCTATCAACAGATGAGTCATCCTTATGACCATCAACACGATCTAAATCAAAACAAGTCGATCGTCCTCCATGTGCATCTTGAAATTGTACACATACCTTGGCATTTATACTTTGTTGTTCTACTCCTCCATTGTCAACTCCATATACTGTCGCGCCGAATGTTTGATGTTTACCAATATGTACATCAGGCGGGGGAAATGTTGATGATATTATTGGTGCCTGTGATACTTTCTGTTGTATCTGTTGTTTCTTGGAGGTTGTACCACCCTTTTCTTTACTTGGCAACATTGGGGGCTTGGAATAGGAGTTTTGAAAGTCATCAGCATGTGATGAGGATGACTTGCCATGATGTGATGCAAATGTATTTGCCGATGACAATAATCTGCCATCATCAAACAACTCATCTTCCTCAAGTTCCCATGGATCATTCTCTGCGGTGTATGGAAATAACATTTCCTTGCCATCGACATTCTCTGATTCATCTACAGCAGCACCACGCAATCCTCGAGTAACCAACTCCCTCTCCTTCCTTCTTTCAACAGCCTCCTCCTCCCTTTTTTCACCTTCGTCAATACCAATACCACGTCGTTTATCAAAATTAGACATACCCAATCTCTTAGATTGATAATGACTATTATCATCGTTGTTGTTTCTAAATGCCGGTCGTGTATATTTGCCTATTGGTTTCTTATTGTGAGCTGTATTTTCTCTTGTTGTTTTTGTCTCACTGTCACCTTTAGCCTCCTCGCCATCACCACCAGCACTACCACTATGAACCTCAACAGAAGAGGAGGTAGTAAACAAACTTAAATCAACATGCCCAACATAATATTTCTCATAATTAATTTTTTCATTATATGGTTCTAATTGTCCATAGATACCCACTTGATAAACACGTGGTGAATGTTTATTGGTATCGGTATTATCTATTACTAAGTCTAATGGTCGTAGCTTTTTGTAGTTGAATGAGGCTCGTGATGAGGAGGTTGATGAAGAGAGGGAGGAGAGGGAGGTTGAGGAAGAAGAGAGGGAACGTTTCCATTTTGTTATAGTTTGATAATGATTGTTTGTATGATGTTTAGTCATTTCTTCTTTTGTATATATTTGTTGTTGTTGCTCATCATTAGTTGAAGTGGCCTCATCGTTTGTATTAGAAGTGGCAGTAGTACTCTCAACTACTAGTAGAGTAGAGGAAGTTAGTAGTAATGTTGCAATTGATAGACAGCTTGTTGCAATAGCTCTTCTTCTTTTGCGACTTGTTGTAGTTGTTGTTGGTGGTATCATTGGATTGTTGGTAGATTGTTGTTGTTGCATGTTTGACACAATATTTTAGGTGTTAATAGGAGCTGTATTGGTTGTATTGCCGCTTTATTACCTCCTAATAGCAGCCGATAACATATTAATACCAATGTTTGGGCTGCTGTATTTGTACTGCGAAGGTAGGGGCTGATAGTTGCTGATATCACAGGTACCCAGGTCGTTTATGAGAGTTTGTTGAAATTGAATCAAACATCAAACACAGCAAATAGCATACCTACATGGATGAGTGCTAGTTCTCCTAGGTTGTACTGCTGATATTAAGATATATGCTACCAATATTAAAGAAATTCGGTAAGGCAGCATTAGCCATTGAACTTACAGCAGTCGGATCTCTCTACTACATTTTTCATGATATAAACACTGGTGGAAAAGAAGCTCGACAAAAGTGGGATGATAGAGTAGGTTATTGGTTAATTGATGCTTTTTATAAAGTAACTGGTGATAAACGAGTTATTGAACATCGTCGTGAGATTAGCAGTGACAATAGTGATATTGATAGAAAGGAGTAGTATTGGTTAGGGTATCTTTGAAGTAATTAGCTATACGGTATCTTCCAACTTTGATAGCAGAGAACACAACGAACTGTTAGAAACAAAACATTATGGTGAACATAATTACTTATTTGTTAGTTATACAACTAGCATTCACATCAGCGTTTCAGAATATCATACCACCTCATAAGTGCATACATTCAACAAGGATACCAAACATCAATGACAATCGAATAGAAAACACATCATCATACACAACATCATCATTAACAATGGGGTTATATGAAGAAGATATAGATTGGGATGCTGATCTATTCAGTCAAATTGGTAAATCTACCAATAATCAAGTCACCTCAGATACCAAGAACACTAAAGACGACGCAAAAGATGATAAACAATGGGATATGGGAGAAGGTAACTCAAACAGTTTAAAGTCAATGAGAGAACAAATGAAACAATCATGGGGTGGAAATGATAGTACCAAGAAGAAAGAAGATGAAGGGAAACCCACGGCAGATTGGGCCGGGGCTGAAGATGAGCCTTGGTATACTGGTTGATCAAAAGATACAATAATAATTGTACAACTATATCTAAGTTTAATATTCTACATAACCATTGAGTAAGTCGACTCGTCTTTGTGCTTGTAGTCGATTGGTTTTGTCAGCCCTAATTCGCCAAGGAGAAAAGCATAGTCAGCAGCTGTCTCATTTAATGATTTGTACCGGTCACCAGCATCGAAATGTCCTTCTTCGAGGTCTATATTGTATAGCACAGGGTAGGGGTTGTAGGGGTTTGTGTGTCGAAGAGTTGCTGCCATCTTGAGAGGTTCCCAATATCCAACTCGTGCTGTGAAGTGTTGAGATATGAGTAGTAGTATAGAAAGAGATAATGTTAGTGGGGCGTCTATGAACATAATGATAAGTGTTTTGCAACACTTACGGTCATGAAGTCCTGCAGTCAACCAACAACTTGGATACTTCTTCCCTTTTTGTACATTGTTCACTGGACTATACGATAGCATATATTGTTCATACTTCTCCTCGTTTGGATTACCCCACTCGATCCATTCTCCCGAGGTCAATGGGATGGATGAATCCGTCATTGTAGTAAAGACATCAACGAATGGTCGTCCGAGAAGTGCAACTCTGAATAGCTCGGGTGCTTGATTGATGGAGGCTCCGATTAAGAGACCGCCCGCAGATCGACCTTCGATGGAAAACATGTCTGGAGTTGTCCAATTGGCAATTAAGAACTTGGCAACGTCGACAAAGTCATTAAATGTGTTCTTCTTGCAAAGTAATTTTCCGCCTGGAAGATGCGAGTTATCACGATTTAAGATGACGAAAGAGACATGATAGTAACATATATTAGTACATATGAGCATACAAATGCAATCAAAGGAGGCAGGCACCGGGACTTCATTCAAACATCACATATGCATAGATAAGACAATACTAACGCGGACTTTCCTGTTGGCTCTTCATACCAAGTTCTTCCTAGTTCACCCCCGCCACGTACATGAGCTATAACATATACTATGCCTCTATCAACCAAGGGCAGTCTACCTGTACCAAAGTCAGCCTCGAGGGAGTCTTCGTATGCTCCGTAGCCATACATATGAACATGCACTTTTTCACCAGCCATTGCCTTGGCCATGACATCCTTGCGAGCGATGTAGTCTACTGGTATATGGGCTTTTCCGTCTCTACTGAGAACATCAAAGCGGCCAGTTACGTACAAATCTTTCTTGTATCCTGGGATCTTTGTTTCCCTCACTAGAGTTCTCTTGGTGACATCAGTGAGAGACATGTCATATACTGAAGGGGGCGTTAACATTGATTCATAAACAATTGAAACCTTATCAACGTCATACTCGTTTGATCCTAGCCCAACCGTGTATGCCGAGTCTTCAAACTCAACCTTGACTAGTTCTTTTGTTTCAAATGTGTATACCCACATTGCAGGGATACCATCTTCACGTCCGGTAAGAACAGCATGTGATTTAAATAGAGACACACCATCCAAGGACTTATTAGGTGACTTGCCGTCAAAGACAGGGTTACCCTTGTTGTCCTTGACTAGCTCCCAATCATTAACACTAGAAGATGAGATTGGAGCCCTCATCCACTTCATCATAGTCAAATCGCCGAGATCGGTAACAAAGTACCAATATTTATCCCGATTGCCAACACTATATTGTACATTCTCAATCCGTGGTGAGATAATCTTCAGCTCATTCGCATCGTCAGACTCATCAGATGATATATCCAAATACCAAGTTTCAGATGTTTCTTCACTATTTGTATCATAATAGACGATCTTATCGTCTTTAGACTTGCTAACCCCAACTGAGAATAATACATCCGATTCTTCCTTCAACAATTTGTCTTTGAAATTGGTAGTGTTCCAATCTTTCCGTACATAAAGACGATTTGATCGCTTGGCGTCATCTTCAGTAACATAGTAGAAAGTAGTGTCGTCCTTTCCCCAAACAAAGTCAACAGCGTGTAGTAGGTTAGTCTTGTTTCCGCCCGCAGTTTGAGTTAGTTTAACATCCTTGCCGGATTGGATCTCGCGTATATGCAACTCATAAGTTTCCGAGCCTGAATAGTCAACAAGATAGGCAACCAACTTTTGTGATGGACTAATTGAATGCAAATTGACATCACAATTGGTACGATTCTTTGCCATCTTATTGACATCTAAATAAACAGTCTCTCCTTTCAATATAGGTGAATCTTTCTTACCATCCCAGTTAATCGTTGGCAATGTATCTGAAGTTTTCAGTACCCTATATTCATTACTATAACTTAAACCTTTAAAGGATCGCGAATAGTACCAATACTCTTTGTATGCATAAGGTGTTGAATAATCTGTCTCTATCATCTTTGCCAACATTTCTTTGTATAATGTACTTTGTAATTCTTTTAAATGTGAAGTTATTGAGTTTGTATACTCTTTTTCGGACTTTAGATATTCTAATATTGTTGTGTTTGTACGATTATCATCTCGTAGCCAGCCGTATGGATCTGGTACTTTATGTGGTGGATCAATTAATTTGTTGGTTGAGTTGACTGCTTGTCTTGGGAGTGATGAATTCCATCCTTGTGGAGCAACTCCTGCATAGGTGTATCGATCTTCTTCTCTTGGTGTATTTGGAGGATATTTTGCAGAGTAAGTAGGGTCAGTATATTGAAGGATAATATCACTGATAAACTCTGGTATGTAGAATGAAGACGATGATGCTATTGTTGAATTGCAAGAACTCAGGAGTAGAAGCAGTGTTACTGCAGCTCTTAATGAATGATTAAAGATGAACATGTCTTGTGTTCTGTTTTTGTATTGTAATTGTAATCCTCAGATTCAAATATGTGTTGCAATGCAATCGAGTTGTATTTTGTGAACTTCCCTGATGTTTCTGTATTACTCTTTCAATTATATAATATAATATACCCGCTACCACATCATCGTGCTACTGTGCAATTATTGCCTATATTTGCCATGATTTGACTTGTGTTAGGTAGGATAGTTCTTTAGTCTTTACAAAGGTCACGCCGTGACCTAATATCGTGATTTACACGTGATATTCATGAAGATCCGTGACCTGTGACGAAAGCCGCCGAACAATTGCAATAGCAAACCTCCGCTACTACTACTACCACTAAAGCACTATACAACCATTATATCTCTAATATTATCAATCCTAATAATTATGAGCCTTTCATTGCAATCAGGCGGTACGTCATCCCGTGCCCTACCCTCTTCATCAACATTATCAGCAGTCCAGGCCTCCAATCAGGCAACTACCCGTCCAATTACAACAGGTACATCAGTCCTAGGCATCAAATACAAGGGTGGTGTAATGCTAGCAGCCGATACACTCTGTTCCTACGGCTCCTTAGCAAAATATAAAAATGCACAACGATTAGTAAACGTCAATAAAAAAACATTAATTGGTGCATCAGGTGAATATTCAGATTTGCAATCTATATCCGATTTATTAAAATCAAACACGTTAGAAGATCGTTGTACTTCTGATTCATTATATGAAGAAGATAATAATGAAGAGTGTGCCAAGGAGGTATGGAGTTATTTACGTGCGGTCATGTATCAACGTCGTAATAAAATGAACCCATTATGGAATGATGTTGTTGTTGCTGGATTTAAACAAAATACCGATGGATCAACGAGTGACACGCCATTCTTAGGTGTAGTTGATAAGATTGGCACAGCGTATGAAGATGATATATTAGCAACCGGCTTTGGTGGGTATATCGCATTACCATTAATGAGGGAGAAGTATAGGGCTGATATGGAAGAGGGTGAGGCACGTGCGTTGTTGGAAGATTGTTTACGTATTCTATTTTATAGGGATTGTAGGGCATCGAATAGGGTACAAATTGCCAAGGTTACTCAGGAGGGCGGTGTGTTGGTTAGTGATCCGTATGAGTTGGATACTTATTGGGACTTCAAGGGGTTTAAGGACCCAAAGGGCGAGATGGGTACAGATGGTGGGTGGTAGATTATAAGGGTTGATGAGATGAGTTGTTAGGGATTGGAAGATTGGATATATGAGAGGGTTGGAGGATTGGGGTGGATGATCATTTTTTGGGGTGAGGTGATATTAGGTATATAATGTATTGATTCAAGGACATGTTCACGTCAATAAATCATTCATTAGGATGCCTGTTACCCCGACTTTATGTTTTCTTTTTAATTTAACTAGTATGGGATTATACTTTAGTATGATTTGGTGTTATTTATGTATGTCTTCCATCAATCAGTAGATATTGGAGTGAGCCCGAGATTGTATAGTTCTATTTCCCTTCCATCTGTAGCCAGAGCCAAATCTGCTTGCTGCTTCCAGTTTTGACTTGTATGTAGCTGTCGCTGTAAAAGAGCCCCTAAACCTCGAAACAAGAAGGAAGTACGAGCTACAAAGACAGCAGGGTCTGGAACGGTCAACATGGGATCGACTGAATTGAGATGCATTAGATATTTCTGGGGCGTTGCAAACCCTAACTTTTTACCAACCGAATCCGAGTCGAAATAGAGCTGGGCGAAATGGTATGTATTCTCATCGTTGTCGTCCCTGCTGTCAAATCCGAAACTTCTCATTGCGTTTGCCACTTTGTGAACGTTTGGATGTTGCTTACCAAGCTCAGATACCACCTTTGCTATAGCAAGTCGATCGGTAGTAGCCAATCTTCTTGTTTGTCCGTAGTCTATAAGCCCAAGCTTTCCAGAGTCGAGCACAAGAATATTGCCTGGGTGGGGATCACCGTTGTATAGTCCGTCGTGAAATATTTGCCAACCTGTCGCATCTAGCAATAGAGATAGCTTCCTTCGAGCATCTCTTGTCATTGACATGAGTTGAAAAGCCTTGGATGCTCTTTGTGTCATGGATAAACTGTTATCAGTCTCTCCAATGATATCACTCAGTTGTTTGAATAGTCCATGATTCTTATGTCCAACGTCTTTTGACTCGAATAGAGCTTGCTGCTTTGCCTTAAGTACTTTTCTAGCAGATACCACATCACCACCGAGTATCGAGGCTAGTCTATCTTCAATATACTCTGCTAATTTCTTTCCAGGCAAGTACTCCATGACAAGTAAGTTCTTTGAGCATAAATCTATTCTCGGCTGCGGTACCACAACTTTGTTTTTATAGGGACTGTTTCTCATGTTTCCTCTCACAACTTGTAGATTGTTTGCTTCATTGATATAATCAAACTCTGTCATCATCTGCATTTCTAATTCTTTTAGTATCGGGTCCCTATGTTATGCAGTGATAAGATGAGTATAAATTACGTGCAGTAAAATGTACCATACATGTAATACAATAACAATACTTTACTCACCATCCTGGTAATGCCACCTTGCACAATGTACGAAAGACTTTAAAGTCGTTTTTGAATAAAGTTTCTGCATTTGGATGCATCACTTTGACTGCTACAGTGTCTCCCCCATATTGTTTTGATAATTTGCATTTGTGAACTTGACCAATTGAGGCGCTCCCTAGCACTTCTCCGATGCTATCAAATACATCATCCATATCTAAATTCTGATAAGACTGCAATGAATCACCGATTATACTTTTTATTCTCTCAACATCCCAAGGATCTACTTGGTCTTGTAATGTAGAAAATACATCGACATACTGTCGAGGTATAAAGTCGGCTCTGGAAGATGCGCGTTTCACAGTTTATTAAGATGAGGAGAGGTAAACATAACATATGTCAGTACATGTGGGTTGCAAGGGCAAGCAAATGAATGCAATGGAGGGGACAAATGAAGCAGCCAAATCAACAAGACTTCACATTGAACACACATATGTTGATAAAACAATACAAACGCGGACTTTCCTGCTTGACATTACTTGCCCAATCTTAACGTAAAGACCTCGTAGCTCCAATATAACTTTCAGTCCTGTCGGTGCATGCTTTGTATGTAGCTTTTCCCAAGTATTATGACGTCTCGTCTAAGAATAATTGATTGATGAGGTTGATGGGTATCTTTGCAATCAAAATTTGTGCACATGATATGCATCTTTTATTCTACTCACCGGATCATTCTTATATGCAATCTTATACCAATACTCTGTACATTTATAATTCACCACAATAGGACCGACATATCTCCAGAACTTTAAGGCACGTATAGTTGGTTGGAATGGATTGACACTTGCCTCTCTTTCAATGACACTTCTTTTATGAATTGATGTCAGTGAGGGATTAGAATTGATGAGAGTTGAGCGTAGACTGCTGCTAAATTGGCTGCCGTCAGCTGAAACAACAGCAACGATTAAGGCAACAAACAGTCGGCGCCCCCTCATTATTATATATCAATCAATTCCGCGCCTATTGGACGATAGCCAAATTACTTGTACGCAAAAGGTATCCTACTCTTTGTCATTTTTTTTTGCGTTGGAGTTGAGGCGTTGCAGTGTTGTTGTATTGACAACATCCAAGCGTTGGAGTTGATCATCATATACTCTTTGTTCCTAGTAATACAACAACAAGTAGTACTCTCTTATAAATAGTTTCATCGATAGTCTATCAAAAGGAAATTGAAAGCATACGGTACCATTGCAGTAAAAATAAATTGTGAAAAAGTATCTTACTATCGTCGTATCGGCAAGTGTTTATTGGTCTTTGGTATCGGCAAACAAATAATAAGAGCTGAATTATTAGAATAAACAACACGTTTAGCACATAAGTAGGTTAATACTGTATACAATTAACAATAAGAAACAACCATGGCGGCTATTCTATGTGAATCATTAAGCAAGATACTCAAAGGAGGATGTGAAGTGATTGGTACTGTGTTAACTCTGCCCTGCAAGGCATGTGGAATGGCAAATGGACAGCTTGCAAACCTCTGTCGATCTCCATTTTGTTTATATCTTACAGTGGCTATGAGTCTAAACATACCTCCCATAGTATTTACGGGTAAGTCGATCGCTTGGAGCTCTCACTATGGAGGATATGGTAGTGCTGATTGCCAATCCGCTTCAAATTGGTTAGTTCTCAACGCTTGGCTAAGCTTAATTAACATATTGGCAGCACTATACATTAGCGCCAAGATTACATATGAATTCCCGGAAGAGGATAATGAGGCACCATTTATTAAAGCAGAGGTAATTAAGGAGGACACTACAAAAGCTTCAAGTGATAAACCGAAGTTGTCAGTCATGAAAAGTATGAAGAATGTAGTACTTGAGAATACACTTGATTCGTCACACACTCGTCCGAAAAGCATGGCTCGAGTCAAGGATGTACTTTGTTACGATCCGGTTATTGCAATCTACATTATCATTGGTATCTTCTACATGATTTGGCAGAGTGTTGGTATCAACAGGCGATTGGCAGCGGACTGTGGCGGGGGCTTGCAGGACTACCTATCCAATTCGTTGTTATGTGGTTGGCTATTCATCATGTTGGGTGGTATGACGTTTGGCTGTAGTTTATGTTGCCTTGGAAGAAGTAGGTGAAGGGGGGCTGATGTGTATGATATATATGTTAGTGAACAAAATAGAGTAGAAAAGTATTAGAGTAGAGAAGTAAGAGTAGATATGATCTGTTTCATCACAGTACAACTAGCTTTACATATAGTCTGAGGTAGACACTGAGAACCTCTACACACAACAATCCATATACTCTTTACAGACATATATACCAAACATCAATCATCTCATTGACCACCGGCGGAGAAAATCTCTCTTCTCCTGATAGGAACATACTTTGCATCGTCCGTGGGAGAGGTTCCACAACTCTCCTTGTGATGTTTGTTTTGAATCTTTCGATCAAGAGGAGAATACGCTCTGTTGAAACTTACAGTAGGCTGGTACTTTCTACCTTCCTGGACATCTCTAAACTGCTTCCAACCTAACACCGGACTCAACTCGTTATCCATTTGTACCGCCTTTTTGATAATTTCAAGTGACTTTCTCTCATGACCATTCTTCATTTCAAACAAAGCATATGCTTGCAATACTTTAGCAGAGCATGAGCATTCAATCTCATCATCATCTTCATCCATGGCCACACGACGGAAGAAATTGAGGAAGACTGCCCTAGTTCCTTTGGTATCTCCAACTCTCTGCATGTGTAGAGATAGTAATAGAGTCGATACAGCAAGCTTGGAATGATCACAATGTCCATCATCTTCAGATGACAGCTCATTGATGATACGTCGGTATAGCTGTAAAGTAAGAGAGAGGAGAGAGGTGTGAGTTTTTGCTCATAGGTATCATGTGCACAAAGTATAGGGAGATACCTGCTCATATCATGTGTACAAAATATAAGATACCACGAATACACAAGACAACGACGTACCTTCTCAGCCTGCTCCCAACTTCCTCTCTTGATTAAATGTCTAGCATAGTAATGTTTAGTTGCCAATCTAACAAATTCTTCATCTTGGGTTGTTGCAATATCGTTGTCACTAGTAGAATCAATCTTATTATGAGGTAGTTGAGAAGTTTGACTACTACTCTTATTACTCGGTGCTTTCCTCATGACTGTAGAATAGTATTGTACTGATCTCTCTACCCATTCCGACTTTCGTTCATATAATCCTGATCGTCGATTGACTCTAGTGGTAGCAAAGGCATGTATTGTAGTGGGTAGTATTGAACAATATGCGCAGAGTATCGCAAAGGCAAAGTAAAGGGCTGATTTGAGTCGTCGTCGACCTCGTATGCCGCGAGTAGCCGATGCCGTAGACCGACGTGGACTAGCAACAGATTTTATTGTACTATTATTGCAATTCTCCTTTTCTACTCGGTTTGACGAGCACATACTGTGAATCGATACTGTCGATGATGATAATTTGGTTGTTGTTGTCATTGCTTTGGATTGTTTATTATGTTTTATTTGCAATTGCAATGAATTATGAGCTGTTCCTCTCCACCGTGACAAGATATCACAGCAGCATACTCTTGAGTACTTATCGCACACTCTCTCGATGTTTTAGCATGCAACGAGTTGAAGTGCCGTCGGAATTTGCAGTTGTTGTTCTGAAATGGCACATGCAAAGACATAATAATCGCTAACTAAATGGTGTTTGGCGATAAATATAAGCGTTGAGTAAGAAAGAGCACGCCAGCTCTCCAAGACCACGATCAACACGAGTACTAATAGATATGAGTACGTGTTTCAAGTTTCAATACAAATGCAGAGCTAACTTCCCTTTGTAAAGCGGCACAACGATGACAATGGCGCTCCTCTACCACTCATAATATATTCATAATATACACATAATCTATCATGATATATCATTATTCAATAATACTTGTTGTTGGGTTTGTGGCGGTCGCTGCGGCCTTCTCCTTTTCACCACAACAACTTGCAACAAAACAATGCAATATCCAACAAAGTCATAGTGCATTGTTCATGCAGCAATCACATAATGAAGATGAATTCAATAGGAGGAACTTTCTAGCCAAAGTTGTCGCAACTACTATTACCCCTATACTATTATCTTCTACACAGGCATCGGCTGCTGTTAGTAAGTGCATATATAGTGTGCATATCTTATGTTCCTTATTGCATATCTTATCATAATATCTCATATCTTACACGCTTCTCGTGTTATCTCTATATCATAACGTTACATATCAGCTAACGAACCTACAAAGATAGAACTAACAGTTGATACAGAATACTTAGTTCGGGTATTAGAGTACTTTGATGGGGATATGGTAAGCAGTTTTGTGCATAAGATACTATGTATGCATAATATGCAATATGTCAAACAATATTCACTCACTAACACTGCATGAATGTATGATACTCTTTCAGAGGAAGGTATTAGGAGTGCTTGTCAAAGCGCCACAAACAACAGTTGAAATATCTCCACCGCAAAAGGGCACAGATCCTAAGTTAACACCTGAGGAACAACTATTAAGAGCATTATATTCATATGATAAACCTGAAGATTATGTCGATCAAGCTAGTTGGTTGAAGCTTCAAAAGTCAGATAAGGTAAGCAGTTTTGTGCATAAGATATATATAATGTTAATACGTCAACAGTTATACTCTTTACTAACACTACATGAATGTTTGATACTCTAGGGATTCATTGACTTCTTTACAAAGAAACGTTGGAAGATTAGCTTGCCTTCAATAGGAAGTGGCGGCGAGAAAGATGGTCAATTAGAAGTATCAGTCAAACCAAATAGTATAAACTTTTCAAATCTTGAACTTGGAGCTGCGGCTGTGGTCGCATCTTATCCATTGGGCTATGCATTATATAACTATGAACAAAAGAAAGAAGAAGAGGCAGCGGCGTTAAAGAAGAAGCAAATGGCCGCTAAGAAGGCAGCAAAAGCAAAGGCGGCAGCTGCAAAGAAGTCAAAGGGTACTCCAAAAAAAGAAGAAGAGAGCAACTCCAAAAGTTCAGAGGAGGGAGAGAAACAACCACCAGCAATCAAAGGACAAGAGAGTAAGTGAGCTAGCTAGCTATGTATAGATGAAGTGAGATGGCTTAACAATTAAACTAGCTCACAATAAATATCAAAGACTCTTCTCCTAAGAAGAAAGTAAACAGAATGCAGCCTTTAGTAAAAGATACATCTCCTGAAGAGTCGGTTGAAGATAAACTTGCTCAAGCGATGATCGATTCACAGAGACAGTCATTCATAGCTGCCACTGAAGAAGAGAAGAGACAACAAACAAAGGCAGAGCAGGACCCTAGGACAAAGAAGTTAGAAGACCAACAAGTCTATCCTTCTGTTGAGCAGCAACCGAATACTGCTCAAACATCTAGTGGAGCTTACCTTGATAAGCTATCTCCTGATGCAGAGCAAAGTGCACCGCCTCCTCAAAAGTATACTGGGCCTAATTTGCGCTCTTTAGTTCAAGATATAAAGCCGAAAAGAGGACCTGACAACTATCTTGATTCTTTGTAGATAAGAGCAACTGAGGTTCGTATTAGGTACAAGTAGCCGTCTAAATTTATGTAGAGTAATGTTAAATTCTTCACTCTATCATGCCATCCCAGTCCTGTACCTGTGCAGCTGATAGACAACTCATGAACTCTCTCCTATGTTTGTTCCTCAATGGATGAAGACGAGTGTTCTCGTTCTTCTTCGTGAATTGTATTCTCTAGCGAATCAGCAGTATCGTCAAATGGCTTGGCAGTATCCAACAAGTAACCCAATCCCTCTCGATAAACTCGATATTCCGGACTAGGTACTCGGCTGTTCCAATAGTAATTCATTGCCGGACAAGTCTTGGGATTTGCTCCCCATGTCAATGTTATCTCAATTATCAAATGTGTCGAATGATGAGAGCGATATAGCGGAAAGTATGCGAACTGCCAATACCTCGAATATGTCGTCACCACAAAGCCAACACCGTAAACAACTCTCACAACAATCACAGCAGACATCAACTCCATTTCAGGTTGGCAATCATAAGACGCCAGCCACTAAATGGTATATGAAAATCAAACCAACCGAAATGCAATCCTCGGGTGAATCAGGTCATATTAAACCAAAAGTCTTACCCCAAGAATTAATACGAAGACATCAACGTATTGCTTTCTTGGGTATAATGCATGATAATTTATCAAAAGGATTTGTTAATATATTAGATATGAATTCAAATCATCGTTGGGAACAGGTATATATACTGTTTCCGAGCGATGAATGTTTAATGAATCATTTGGCAAAGAATTATCGTGATCAAAGTGTGGAACAGTTGATATATAACAAGAAGGAATGTCGTAAGACATTGTTGAAACTCTTATCACCGGTAGTGGATGATTTACGATTCTTACAATATGATCAATTAATGCACTGCGGATCATATTGGGATTGGAAAGATCCAGGAGGTTTCATTCATATATCACCATTGACATGGGGAGCAAATCCCAAGACTTGTCCGGCAATGAATTATTACTGGAACAGCCGAGTACCTAGTCCGGAATATCGAGTTTATCGAGAGGGGTTGGGTTACTTGTTAGATACTGCTAAGCCATTTGATGATACCGATACGCTAGAGGATACAATTCACGAAGAAGAACGAGAACACTCGTCTTCATTCATCGAGGAACAGACATAGGAGAGACCAATCATAGGCATCCGAGCACAAGATAGGCAAGACGATCAGATAGAGTAAGGATTTTAACATTACTCTACATAATTTTAGACGGCTACTTGTACTTTATACGAACCTCAGTTGATATACTCTTACCTACAAAGAATCAAGATAGTTGTTAGGTCCTCTTTTCGGCTTTATATCTTGAACTAGGGAACGCAGATTAGACCCAGTATACTTTTCAGGAGGTGGTGTAGTTTGCTCTGCATCAGGAGATAGCTTATCAAGGTAAGCTCCACTAGATGTTTGAGCAGTATTCGGTTGCTGCTCAACAGAAGGATAGACTTGTTGGTCTT
>Ga0214480_100644_pt1 | contig 17244 bp, 11 predicted proteins | sample M1_20Mar14CPVII9_3_FD_165042 | JGI IMG/M metagenome (GOLD analysis project Ga0214480, IMG submission 165042) | Marine eukaryotic communities from Monterey Bay, California, United States - M1_20Mar14CPVII9sort6BwellE17 | ecosystem: Environmental > Aquatic > Marine > Unclassified | place: USA... | reverse complement strand
GATAAGGAAAAGAAGGTCAAAGAAGAGGAGAGGCTAAGAATGGAGGCAGCTAAGAAGAAGGAACAGGAGGAGGAGAAACAAAGACTAGCAGAGGCAGAAGCACAAGCTAGGAAGAAGAAGGAGCGACAGGAGGAGAAGCGTAGACTTCAAGAACGAATTGCCAACATGGGGAGTAGTAAAGATAAGAAGGATTGGCAGAAGACTTATAAAGAATGGCAGATGAAATATGCACGTTAAAAAGTGGTACAAATAGCAAAAGACGTGTAGAGAAATGGAGAGGTTTGTATTAGTTATATGTAGAAATAAGGGAGTGGGGATAAAAATAAGCAATATATGCCTCTTTCTTACAATATACCAACAGCCCCCCAAAAGCCTTAGATTTATCCCCATAGTATAGACCAAAGATTCGAATATCCTCCCAGCAACTCTCACACATATTAATCATACCACCCATCAACACCTAGAGGATACCCCGCTTCCTCTTCCCTGTGGATTGCTTCGTTTGAGTCTGAGGACTAGAATCAAACAAGTCTGGCAGTCTGCGCATCAGATTGAACATGGTGGACAACCCAGATACATTCTTTCCTTTCCAATCATCATGAGCTGGTCTACCAATCCAAGACATAACACTAGGCATCATCTCCAGTTCCATATCTAACAACTCTTGCAACTTTGATGTATCATCGTCAGGGAAGTGAGTTTGTAGAATCTTCTGTCGTGCAACTTCTGATTTGTCTTTGTTCTCATTCAGTTCCAACAAAGAAATAAGATCACCAAGTAGCTCTGACTCTTCATCGCCAAGATTGTGAAGAATGTGGTTGGAGTTGTAGGTACCCATGATACTTGATTCATTGCAGACAAGCGTTGAAATGGCGTCCCAACCTCCCTCGATGATTAACTCATTGCCATCCTCATCAACAAATTCTTCAAGAGACATCGACTCCAAAGTTTTGTTATGTGCCAAGGCACTTGCGAATGCAACCACTATGTCATCATTGATTCTGTTAGCATATAGACCAAGATATTCTAATGCAAAGTTGGGATTTAAGAGAAACCCCGTGAATGCTCGCCATCCAACAGGTGTGACCGACTGATTCCAGCTCAAATTAACATACTTTAGAGATATCATATTTGAAAGTAACCGTACTAAAAGTTGCATCCCCTCATCGTCGATATTATTATCACCAAGATAAAGATGTACTAAGTCCAAGTCGTCGTCTGACTCTTGTAACATGCTAAAGAATGATAACCAGCCTTGTGAAGTAATATTGTTATCCAAGTGCATCATATTATTCATCACCAGTTTCTTTAATGTACTCATACTGCCCATTAATCTTCCTAGAGCAGCAACACCTACATCACCAATGTGATTATAAGAGACATGAAGATTCACTAATTGAGTTCCGATCCTTTGTAACAAATTGAAGAATGCCCACCAGCCTGATGAGGTAATTGATCTGTTGTCAATCAGATCCAAGGACTTCAACGTACCAGTAGCAGCCAATGCAGCTAAACCAGCGTCATCTATCCTGTTATTACTGATGTTCAGACTTTCTATCGAAGTTTGTGATATTTGGTTGAATAAAGTCTGCCAACCTCTACTACTGATAGATTTGTTTAATGATAGATTCAACGTCTTTAGTGATGAACCACAAAGAGCACTACCCAGTAATTCTGCTCCCTCGTCATTAATTCCTGTATTGAATAGTTCTAACTCGATCAAATTGCAGTTCGGACTTTGAAAAACAGTTGAAAGAGCTCTCCAACCAGTTGATGTTATGAGCCGGTTGCCGCTAAGGTAAAGCCTCTTCATTGTACTGTTGCCCAATAATCCATCACTTAATACTTTACAACCACCATCATCAAGGTCACAACTTCTAAGATGAAGAATCTTCAATTTTGACTTTGGATGTTTCAATACTTGTCCTAATGCACTGCATACTCTACTTCCCAATTTAGCTGTTTCTATATACGATCCTATTTCTAATTTCTTGAGACTATGGTGCCCAGATAGTCCTTCGATTACCCACCCACCAAACTCATCATCGATACTAACTGAAATAATTTCAAATACTTTAATGGACCGGTTTTCATGTATGGATGAGAAGAAGTATTGAAGTTGCTCTTTGGTTGGCAACTCTTTGTCTACATCTACCGCAAAACCGAAATGTTTCGGACAGGAATTATTGATACGCAACTCCTTCAGATATGTATTATCAGATATACAATAACCATTTTCCTTCCAATTAGTTATTTTGAAAACACTATCATCAGCACAGAAAATGGATGAATCGATATCCAATTTTACTACTGACGGAAGATTCTGCTCTAGTCTTTGTAATGTCTTCTCATCCAACTTCTCGTATTTGATACCGATGCCATCTTCAACTATAATACTCTCATCATCATTACTATTGCCTTGATTGTCTATATCGATGACACTGTCTTGGTGGTTTGTGTCCTCCATCTTTGTTTTATATATATTATTGGTTGACTTTGTCGGGAGGAGATTTAGTAAATTAGCAGAGATCATTCCGTAGAAAACAATATCAATATAAAATATTGCAATAACATAAACGCAATATCAATATGATCCTGCTGTCATTTAACATGAGCATATTTAAATCACCAAAGTTGGATAGCCAACTTTTTGTGCACAAGAGTATGTGCTCAGAAGTATGTGCTCAGATAGAAAATCTGTTTTTATCATATCTATATCAGCTTTTAAAGAACAAACCAAATCATACATATCATCACATACCTTTATACGAATATACTTCGGCGCCACACCCAGAGCAGAGGGAGAGGGAGAAAGATACTGTTGAGTCGCTAAAACTTCCTCTCAATTCACAATCTCCATCTAATCCAGTAAAATTGCGTCGCTGATATCATTGTCCTAATAAGAGGAATAAAACGGAGATATCATTTATTAGCGGCCTCGTCTACAATATATATCGACCCTGAAGACGGTGGTGTACACTGGAAATAGAAAAGCAGGCGGAACTTGATATAAAAGTGGAGGATACCGCGACTAAGATTGCATTGCAAAACATCACGCAAAATTATTATACAATATCTCCTCACTATAATATGAGTAACAACAACGACGAGGAGGGTAGTTGTTATAGCTACGTTCAAGAAGATACGGAGCCCAGTGATATACCAAAATCGATAATAACTACTACTCCAATAAATGACAAAGACAAAGAGAAGAAATCCAAGAAGAAGAAACGAAAGCACAGCTCTACTGGTGGTGATGATACCGCTAGTAGTTTAGTCACTGATAGTTTAGTTAGCAGTGGTAGCAAGAAGAAGAAAAAGAAGAAGGATAAGAAGAGGAAGAGTAAAGATAATCGGTCTTCTAATGATTGGCAACCGCCCGCCGGATTGCCACCTGAAGTTGACAACTCTCAACAACATCAAGAACAGCAGCAGCTATCACCGCCATCAACTGAAGAGATATTAAAGCTTGCGTCCCAAAAATTATCACAACACCAGCAACAAACTTCTGGATCAATCTTTTCACTAATTGCCAAACCAACTACTGCAAACAACAGTAACAACTCAAAGCTTAAGAAATCACCCTATCAAGTTAAAACAATCTTGGGTACAGTAGCCCTACTTCCAACATCATTACCAGATGTACCCAAATGTATTAAATCATTATTACAAACATTACTACTAATGTATGATTCCAATATGGGTGGTGTATTACTAAGTTTAGATGATGATATCAAGTTATTACCGATTGATTACAAAGCTCCAAGTAGTAGAGGTAGTTCAACTAATAACAACAGTGGATTAATCGGGGGCAGAATAGTAGATGATTTACCATATATACATTACAAATTTCAGATCAATGGACTATTATTCTGCCCATCACTAAATATGAAATTAACAGGACAAGTTATTGAATGTACACAAACTTACATTACATTAACAACACATCATATATTAAGTACTAAAATATCGACCGAGAAGTTACAAGATGTTGGATTTTATTATAATGAAACATCATTTGAATGGGAGAAGAGGAATGATACATTGGGAGGACCATTAACGACCATATATTTAGATGATAGGGTTGATTTTATTGTTGAGAGGATACATGAATGTGGTGGATATATTAGTTTGGATGGGATGAGACCTGAAGTTTCTACTTTGGGATAAAAAAAGCAGAGTGATGTGAGAAAGTGTGAGAGGGATAGAAGAAAGGTTTGAATTGGGGTAGTTCGAGTTAACGAGGGCTAAGATTTACTGCCTTAAGCTAAGATATTAGATATAGAGATGTTAACGTTATAACTCATCTTTTATGTCTACTGTATCGCCTTTCCCCTTATCATCTGATGTTGTGTCAAATTCGATATCTGTTAACTTTAATAAAGCTTGAACCTCCTTGTCGGAAAAGGCAAAGCCAAGACTATACCTATGGACTTCTTCTGATACAATACAATGCCAAAGATCCGGTATCCTAAAGAGTGTTACATATCCATCTATATCTGGAAGACGCCAAACTGCATTACGGTCAAACACATTACTATCAACATCAGCTGGCTCGTCAGATCTGCTGCTCTTCCCGGTAGGTGTATAATCTTCAGCAAACTCATCAGAATACTGCCTCTTCTCTTCGTCATTAGTCAATCGTCTTGCCCCAGCCTTTTCCAATACATCTATTGTAATCCCATCATTATTACCGGGTATTATATGCAAAGCTGAATGATCATTACTACTTGTATCAACTGCTTCTCCTTTTCTCAACTTGGTTAACTTTTTATCAAACTCTGAATCTCTAATTGTTCTTACGAAATACATTCTCCAAGTCTGAGAAGCAAAGATTTCCTCAGATGCAGTCTTTCCATCACCTTTTCTATTACCAACGAGGTCTAATTTGTTAGTATGCCACTCTCTCACACCTCCCGGTGGATACCAAAACATGCCTGATTGTCTTGCCTTGTCAAAAGTAAAATTTGGTATAACTTGTTTTATTCTTTCTTGAAGAGCATTACGCATTGCCTTATACATTTTCATACGAAATGGCATATTAGAAGGTGTACCTCGAGATGAAAAATGTACGGGAGGATACCAAGACCATTGTTGTTCATTGTTATTAACATCGTCCTCTTCTTTTTCATTTGGTTTAGAAGAAGACAATCCTGTTTGAAAGGAAAGTTTGGATGGCGTATCATAATCGGCAGGTAGAGTTGATTGTGCATGTATAGTATTAACAGTTGATGTAGATTTCTTCTTATGAATTCTTCTATTATTGGTATCACCACCCTTTTCTTCTGGCAGAAGAGCTGGATAGAATCGTTTTGTCATAGTATGCATTAATCTCATTTCTTCTTTTGAATCTTTGTTATATTGAAATGATATCTCTTTCCGTCTTTGTTCATAGTTGTTGTATAGATTTTTATGCAAATTTGATGTTTGTGGATATGATGCATAACATTGTCGTCGGAAGAGGGTTGCAGCGGGTGTAGAAACTGATTTTAATGCATGTGATATACCAAATTGATCGGGTGTTATTATTATCAACTAGGTGAAGATGTGATAAAATAGCGATACAACGACGATACCGTTTCAGTTTGCAAATTACTCTCATTTTATTTAGTTGTTGTCGACGAACTATCAGCTATTGGCAACACCTCTCAGCTCGTAAACTATTGATCCAACCGGTGCGTATTTATTGCTATACAGGGTACTTATCTATGTGAATACACGGATGTTTTTTATTAGGCTGCTGCCGGCGGTTTCGTTAACTACCACCACTTTATTAAACGGTACACCTGACATGAGAATTTTGCATTGCTTAACTATTGGTCATCGACTTTTTATAATAATAACAATGTTATTTGGTCCGCGGTTGTTCTTGTGCTATTCGGTAGTTATATGCGGTGTATATAATAAGCCTTTTACAATACGAGGTGGTCTGTGTTGATGTGTATTTGGTGACAAAGTGGGGTGTGCCGTCTTTTATTGCAATAACAACTAACTCATCTCTCACCACTACAATTGCATCGTCTAAAATCCAGATTACGTAAATCATGTCACAAAGAGGACTATGTTCTAGGGGACCAAATTCAGGTGTGGTTACTTCCACTGGCAGGGATTGGCATATAGGCTTTGATAATGGAGCCGAATTGTGGAAGGATCGTCGTAACAGTGAACAAAGTACCATTCCAATGAGGATTATTATGCATATGTTGATTTTGTCAAATCCAGAGGATAATGATGGGATTGATGGGTTAGCTTCCACCGTTCAAATACAAGCTTTAGGTGGGGGTTTGTGGGAGGCTACTGATATCAACAATTGGGGTAAATTCTTTGGCTTGGGTAGAGACCATGAATCTCCTGCCAATCATTTGATGACATATCTCCACAAAATGTTATTTTGCCAGTTGAATACAAGTGATGGATTTTATGAGAAGGATAAGATTAAGAAGAATGCCTTGATGCTTCTTCCAACTTACAAGGTTGTTCTTCAACATAGCCCTCAATACTCTCATGAACTCAAAAAGAATGTACTAATCCATGAGAATATGTTGGAGGAGGAGGCTGATGCTATTAGGTTGATTTCCCATTCTGGAATCCAGGAAGAGTATGAAAAGAAGAACCAGATTCAATACAAAGTAACCATCAAGAGCAAGAATGAGAAGAAGAGGGTGGAGAAGGTAAAATCTGCTACCAAGGTTGCTAAGATTGTCAATGGTGGCAAACCACACACTGCTTTTCAAATGTACTTGCATTCAAATGTTTATCAAAGGTTTGCTGAATCTATTGGTGATTCATCTCGTATGCCTGTGGTTCTCCGTTGGCCAATGGCAGGTCGCCCAAGTGATTATGTCAATCAGCAGGCTGAACTCAAGAAGGCCCTCCCAAGGATGAAAACCGACTACTACAAGATCGAGTGCTTCATCCCAGGTGCATAAGTATTTATACTTTGCAATCATTCATTTATATAACAACATATGGTTGGTTGATGAGCTAGCTGGTGGATTGTGTTAGCTGGGGCATGTAGTTTCAGTTTCATTCCAATCTAAACTTAGTTGTTATTATTCATATTCAATACTACTTCTCCATTCTATTCACTCCTTCTTCTTATAACTCAAATACAAATCCAATCTGATGTAAAATGCACACCTTCCATCTGTCAAGATTCTTCTTACGCTGACCAATAGCCCATCTTTCTAGTGATGAGTCTTCGTTGATGTTTCTGATATAGCCTGGATTGAGATTCCTACTATTCCTCCTTCTTTCTACAATGTAGTCACTCAAGTCTTTGACACGTTGAAGCCAGTCTGTATCTTGTTTGGTTGTTACATGTGGCATGCAATATCGATCAATGGTTGTGTGTCTATCTCTCTTCTGTGATGATATGATACTCTTGAGGAGAGGCACTTGTGGTACTCTTATAACTGGTGGTGGTGATGGGGGTTGTTGTACTACCGCTGTAACTGTTGCTTTAGTTATCTTCTTTGGTGGTTCTTCATCATCACTATCATCTTCTAATATCCTTTTCCTCTTTCGTCGTTGTATATCCAATTGCTGTTGGTGGGTACTAAACATTGAACTCCTTTCACTATTAACATCATCATTATCGGATATGAAATCTTCCATATCGCTACCTTCATCTTCATTGTCGTCATTATTGTTGTTATTATTGTGTGATGATTCTTCACATTCGATTCCTTTGATATTACAATCATCATACTCCACTATTGTTGAATCTTGGCTGCCGACACTATTCTCTTCACATTGATCAAATAATTTAAATCGTTGTTCGGCTAATCGTCTCGATCGACGGAAGTCTCCGTCTTGTTCAGTATCGGGAAAACGTCCTTCTTCTTCTAATGCATCATTCTCTATTGCATGTTGCATTATTGTTTCCAATGCATGATCCATGTTGTGATTAGTATTATTGTAATTAGATGTAAATTTATGAGAGGATAAGAGAAGAGAGGAGAAGAGAGGAGAGGAGATGAAGAGTTAGCCAAGAATGAATTGTTTGCAAGTTTAGATGGGGAAAGTAACACAGTTTTACCAACTAAAGCGATCAAACAATGATTTTACATTTGCATAGTAATATCGACAAACAATATCCGATAATGACAAACAATATCAAAATATAGTATGACTTACGATTGCTTATATATTATCTCTTTTCAGCTAACTCCCATCATAAACCTTCCATCCCAAATCTCAGTGAGATATATAATACTATAACTATGACTGGCTGATATCATCATAGTTGTTGCATTGATGCTTGGTATTTCTTAGTAGGTATGTATTTGATTTGATAAGAGGATGAGGAAGTTAGACAGGGGGGGGGGGCTCAATAAAAAATGCTTATGTGACTGCGAGAGTGCCGGTCTTAAGGTCATTTACTAAAATTTGACTAAGTTAGTTTGTGTCCACTCAATGAAAATGAACACATCACCTCTAATTCCCATGCATCACCATCCAATCAACTCCGACGATAATAAGGGCACCATACTCATCCTATTGCAATAAGTATATATAATAATAATAACCTCCTCTACTCCAAGATGAACCTCTACTCCAAAATGAAGAAGAATGCATTCAACATCCACCATTGGTTGTATATCATACCTACTATCATGATTTGTTGTGCTGTAGCATTATGTGCTTCTAGTACTACTAATATCAATTATTGGTATGATGTCTTAGCACAATCATCTACCCCCGCTTTACGGGAAGCACAAATCAACCAGGACCTTATTGTGCACCCTGCTGATTTAAATGCGGCAATCATCGAACATATAAATCGTCTTAACGACGAAGATCATGGACAGCAATTTCAATTGCTGCAGCAACACTTAACATTGGAAGATTTTGCTACATTATCAGACGATGTACTTGCAAGTGCGGTGAATGCTACACATATGGATAGAAACTTCACGGCACTCGGTGTTATCATCTATCATGGAGGACATGCCGTTGTGGGTAATGAGACATTGGATATGATCCATCGACTGATTGTTGAAGCAGTTAATGAGGGTGCTGATTATGAAGAAATTATCAAAAAGTATTTCATGTTTATTACTCCGGGGCAGCGAGAGATGATTAAAGATCGTTTCATCAACAGGAATCTAGGACGTCGGTACCACCAAGTAAACCATCTTAATCTAGGAGAAGAGAAGGCGTACAATCAACTAATAGCTGCCACCATTGAGGATTTTGGGCTAACTGATGACAACCAAACATCTTTCACAGCACCAACTCATCCCCCATCTAATAAAATGATTTGACATTGAGTGACGAGGAGGATGATTTAGCAAAGCCAAGGGACGTAACACAACTTCACATTACTCAGGCACTGTTAGATGCTTACCATGAAATGGATGATGATGATCAAGATCTTTTCCGTCCAGTTGTCAAGAAATACTTGCCAAAACTTGGAGTAATCACTGACCATAATAAGCTCTACAGAGTATATCAAAATTTCCGTATGGAGGTGTATGAAACTCTACAGAAAAAGAATATGGGACATCTAATCAACATGGGAGACAACCTTAGTGATAATCACAAACTATTAATGGTTCTACATTTTGCAACAGAGGCAGAGAAATGCATTAAAGCGGGCGGTGACAAACTTAGTAAGATGGATTGGGAACAGAGTAGTTGTATTGCCTTTGTGAAACATGATATGGCAAGCTCTCTATTCCGACAATACCAACGTGATGTTAATGGGAAAAATGAAGAAGAATCTCGTCAGTTATGGGAGGACAATGAGGATGATATCATGAAAGCAATAGGAACAGTAGATTTCCGATTTATCATCTCAGAAGACAAAGACAAGTTCAATACCGAAGTCAAAGAGTTTATTGACCTTTTCAATACATCCATGGAAACGATCAATATGATTGGATCAATGAATGCCAGCTTCCATTACTTGTATTACCATCTACGAACTGGTGAGGAAATGTCGAGCATCATCACATCCACACATCTCTTCAATAATGTTTACGGCGGAGAAATCAATACAGATGCCAAGTTAGTCAATGTCCATGGCTACATTGCTCACTCCGAATGTTGGTTAGGAGGATACATACAGAATCCAATCAATTTTGATGATGCTTTATTAAGTTACTTTGATAGTGTTATCAATCCAGCCTTTGCATATGTCTTCAAGGAAGTAGTAGGTAAAGAAGTATTGGGATTAGATAATGATGAAGTATTGGTATTGAATACTGACATGGCTACTCGTTTTGGCAATGGAGATTTGACTCCAGCCGAACGGAAGAAGTTGGCTGAGAGGTTACTGAAGTCTCGAATTGAAGGCGGTACAACTTCTGGACTGATGAGACAACTAGCCAAAGAACTAATCGTGGCAATTATGACTCGGGACAATGTCTCAGTAGAGGATGCTGCCGAGATGATGGGTGATGAGATAACGAAGTACAAGGAATCAAAGATATCTTCTGATGAACAAAATGATAATGTATCAAAAGCAATCAAAGCTCTTACGGATCACAATGATAAGAAGTGGAATGAAGACGTTGTAAAATTAGCGAAGAAGCTTAGTAAATTGTACCTTGGCAGCATCACGACCGGTTTAATAGTCAATCTGGCTAGGAATATATATAAAGCCATCGACAAACAACCAAGCGAAATCACAGATAAAGATGTAACCGAACAATTAGAATCATTGAAGAAGCAATATAATAGAAGGTCCAATACAGATGAGACTGAGGATAGTGATGTATACAAGGCATTTAAAAAGTTGATGGAACATGATGAGAAGAAACTACAAGACATGTCATCATTAGTGAAATCGATATCCTCTGTTATGCAACTAGGAGCAATGCAAACGCTTGCTAGTAAGATGTTTGGTGAGGGTGAAGAACAATTACCATACGGTAGTGACTTGCAAACAATTACTTACAAACTTGAGAGTCTTTACAACAACCACAAATCTGAGCGAAAGGTAGACCAAAGAGATGTTCTAGCATTAGCATTCAAGGATCTAATCGAACAACAACCAAGCATTACCGAGGACTTTTCTACATTAGCAAACTACATCTACAAAAAAGCAATGAGTTGCAACGAAACATACGAACACCACGTGAAACAGATGGAGAAGTATATCGAGAAGTACTTCTTTAACATTGACACAAAGAAACCTGTACCAGGAGGACGAGGACCGGTAGTGTATGTCACTCAAAATGACAATAAAGAGTATCCAGGACTGGAGATGTGGTGGTCGACTATCACTGGGTACAAACAATATAAAGGAAATGTACCGGGTAAATTTGGAGTCAAAGCAGAGAAGGACACAGATAGACGCCAAGAGTTGGAAAAGATGGGACTAAAGTTCGATGATTTGGAAGATGTATCTAAAGTTATCACTAAGGGGAGACAGGATAGGTTTGATGCAAATAGAACAACTAACAAAACAGGTGGTGCAAGGAAAGATAGGGGTAGGGCCTTTGGGAGAAGAAGCTAAATTTATAAGTAAAATAAGCTAAGTGTATTGTTCTTATCGGCTAATGTGTCGTTCGTGTACAAAGCATCAGTGTGCCAATTCTGAAGTAATTCATCAAATTCAGGACCCAACTTGGACGCAGGGAAGCGAAACAAGGACTGAACTATGCGGCTATCAGGAGATTGGTTATCTTCATCATTGTTTGTCGATGACGTCTCTCCGTGACATATTATGTGAGCAACAGATATCAGATATAGTATGGCTAAGAAAATCCTACAACAACTAGCATGAAAGATGATGCTCTTCATTGTTAGCTCGAGCATGCAATGCTAATAAGCTTGAGAGCCACGCCGCCACAAGTAACACCGTCGACAATCAAATTAATCTCCTTTTTAGCGATCAAACCAAGAGATGAATGGTATAGAAGCTTAGCTCAGGACGTCGACTCAAAAATTAGTAGAAATTTTTATTAGGCAGATATACGGCAAAACGCTCTCGATCCGCATACTATTTGTAACTAATAAAAGGTCAATTCGTTTCAAACAAAGCACTAACCTCTTCTATTGCTCAAAGCCCACACTGCCCGCACCTTCGATTGATACTAGATATTGATGTCTTGTTCGTTTAGAAGGCTAAAGTTGACCTATTTTGTATTTTCCGCTATTTTACGTCATTGGACATATCTGGCGACATGGACATCTAATTAACATAAACAATGACACTATCTTATTCAGCTTACTCTGTAGTTAATGATGCATGTCTTAGATTTGTTCATTGGTCATTTTTCTGTGAAGATAGACGTGATTCAAGTTTTGGGATGACCTGTGATTAACCTTGAAAGATTGGGCTAGCAATTCAATTCTGTCTATCTGCTCTTCCTTCACACACTATATCTCCTTTCTACTACTCTCGTACGGTCTCAAAGTTGCCTCGTTTGTATGATAAGTCTCTCAAATTCTGAAGTAATAGCTCCTTGAATGCAGCCATATAGCCAATTTTAAAGCCTAGCAAGCATCGTGTTGTAGCGTTTATATCAAACCAATGAGCCCCAAACTTCTTTCTTATACTATCCAATGGTCAAGGGACGCATTGAGTTGCATCGTAATGTCTCAACTTTGCTCGTTGTAGACCGTCATACCTCATGTGTGAATGCAGTGTCTACAAAACACAATCCACAGTATAGAGAGCTTGGATTGTACTCTCAGTGTCCCAACGCCTCTATACATTGTTGTCTTATCCCTACATAACCAATGACTACCACTTTGCATCATAGAATTGATGCTACGCATCCATTATTGTAGAACTTATCCTGTCAACTGTCTCCACAAACCTCAAGCATTGAAGGTCGTTTACAATGTATATACACTGCCAATCTACTCTGCAATTGCTGCATATTGCCATTCAAACACTACTGAATCGAAATTCACAGCTGTATCATTCTAATCCCTGTCCAAAGATGCACCAACTAACCAATAAAAATGTATACGACCGACCCGACCTAAAAATGAATTATTCTGTACTCAGAGTCATCAATCGTCTTTGTTATGGACTTTAAAGTACACCCGAAGTCTATACCATGTGCATATGAATGAATTCGTGTATTGATTTGATATTAAACTGCTGTGATTGGCTTCTACAAGAGAAATCCCCACATTAAAAAACATGCCAATATTGTATGAAATTGTAGATCTTCGTCAGCTATATTCCCATTGTTGTAGAAAGATCTAACTTGTCCCAATCGATCCTACTACACCCCAACAACAACCCGACCAGTTTCTGTAGGCATACTACATGTTTTAATCGTTCTCTTGTATAATTACCAATTGAGTATAAAATTCAGATACCAAACTTAATCCAACACGATATGAAGTAAAGACGACGTATCAGACGCAGCAATGTTGCAAATGTGTACCGAAGGCGATATAGAAAGGGGTGATGACCTCAAGTTTGAGTTGTAACGATTCCAACTGATGATTGATGAATGACAAAATTGTGTATTTCACACATTCAATTTGCATCTCAATATCAACCGTCTCTCTCAACCACAACCAAACTAACCAATCCACCACTAACATAGTCGATATAACCGATAACTAATAGACTATATAGATGTGTCAGTACTCCATTTAATCCATTATTGTGTATACTATTACTCAATACCATCAATTTTCACCCATCAACACATCAACAACTTGAAATGTCACATGACGTAATAGAAGAGTATTTCTACATAGAAAACACCCACTAATCGTGTTATTTAGATGATAATAAGTCGCTAGATGGTGAGGATGGTGTACTAGGACGACTAGAAGGTTGTTGTTGATGGTCGTAAAGTTTGTGCATTTTCACACATTTTGACAAATGTGCTACTTTGAGCAGCTCTAACGAAGCGAGTACTGGACAGAATTACATCATAGTTGCTGCAGCGGTGTGGGTTTTTATCTCGTCTATATGATTCGGTTATTATATTCTTAATATTCACACATTAACATTATCATTTTACATCACCTAGAGGTGTTATTTATTATGGTGACTCTTAGCGCTCAAAATCTAGTAATTTTTTTCTCGACGTCGCCTCAGGAGAAACTCTCCAAAACTAATGCTTAAAAAAGGCTTGCAGATGATAATGATAACCATTATAAATTACAACTCCAATGACCACATCGTCTAGACGAGATCATTCTCGACAACATAGCATCAAGTTTGAACGAATTCCGTCAAGTATTCACTTCGTTAGAGAGCCTCAAAGTTAGCCTATTTTTTTCAAGCTCGAGGCTTCGGTACCATACCATTCTTTCTCATGAGCGCTTAGACTTTGGGGGATACCTCTTAGTAAAAATTGTCAGGATACGAAAGTAAAACCCCGAAACCTCAAACCAAAAATTGCAATACAATGGCCACCAATATTTGCTGGCCTAAAATTGCGAGAACAAAGTTGGACAAGGCCTATCTAAACCAAAATTAGCTGCTGAATCGATTGGTGATATCCATTTGCAATAAAAATGTACGTAGGAACAAGTATTTACAAAATAGTCATACAGATAAAGGACCACCAATATGTGAAACTACTACTACTTTATTGCAATGATCACCGACCGTAGGTTTACTCTACAAATATATTTAAGCTATACTGAACTATTTATTTAGTTATAGATAATGTTTATATTGAATTGCAATATCAAACAGTTTTTACTTTTTAAGGTATTCTTTTATCAATTTTTGGTCTGAATTACCTTTAGTACCCAAAGTCATTTTTTATGGTTTCAGGGTTTTACTTCGGTATCCTGACAATTTTTTGACTGAAAGTCTAAGCGCTCGTTTGATTGTGTCACTACAAACACTTTTTGAGTGTGTTGTGTTGTTCTGTGTAGAGCCGCCTCATCTCCTCATACCTACTGTGGAGGCAAGACAATAGCTATGCACTATTGCAATTGCAATATAATCAGAAACAGTATATGTTAAATAATAAGGGTGGCATCGAAATTGACAACGCTAACATATGAATATATCAAACTCTGAAGAAGACAACGACAATGATCGTAAATCATCACGTAAGGTGTCCTCTTTCTTGATGAAGAGTCGAAAGAGTAGTAATAATTCTACTCCACCAGTTCCTCCAAAGTCTATTCATGAACATACACGGCGTGGGTGTGAGTATATATGATCAATATATTATGTGCATATGATATGTCATCTTCTTTTTTTAGAGATTTGCAATGTGTGCATATCTTTCATTATGTCATCTTTTGATATGTCATACACTGACTTAATTTGCAATGTGTCTATTGATCTAATCTAATATTCTTCTAACCTACATACACCACACAGATGCTATTGTTGTGATGATGGGGTTATGTATGGCATTTTCAGCCGGATACACCAATGGGGTTTGCTTGTCTGGATTTGTGGATAGTAATGAAATCATTACAAAACAATCAGTTGCTGGAGTTACCGGGGTATATACTAATAGTGCTATCTTCTTTTCAAGTGAACAAATTGATCAAGCAGCGTTTCAGATTGGCATAATCTTTAGTGTCATGTTAGGGGGGTTTATCGCAGCATTAATGAATCCATACCCCGTCGCTTTTGAAATATCACCCCGGTTTGCACCAACGTTTCTAATTGCAAGTTTATTCATGATACTGGGAGCGATAGAACCGATTCACAATGAAAGGAGAGAGTTCTACTTTACAGGTGAGCGCTTCTACATCATGAACTTTATCCTCATGCCTAATTCACATACTCATTACTACTATTTATAGCAATTGGCAATGGCATCCAAAATGGTATAAGCTCCATGTACTCTGCAAATTTATTACGGACTTCTCATTTAACAGGCACCACTACTGATATTGGTTTGTTTATGGGAATGGCAATTAGAGGCAACAGAACAAACAATTGGAAACTATATATACTTATCGGCTTGGCACTCTCATTTTGGACTGGTTCATTCGCCGGCTACTTCGCTGCCAAGATGAAGTTTCAATTCTCCTTACTCTTTAATGCGATATTCTTTCTGGTCATATCCATGTGTGTTGTTGTTCGTACTTGCTACTATTACCGTGTGCCGTAAGTACATTATGTCATGTGTTTGATCCTATCTGTATCCCTTTCTTAACCTTTTCATCTGTCATTTGAAAGTGTTTGGCAAGCAATCCTTGGGGTTGGTAAATGGAGCACTACTCTTGACGAAATGGATATCTTCCAATCGTCTTCGAAACGACCATCCATGGTGGTGAGTAAAAGGTCTCTCTTTCCCTCTGTAAACGATACCGAGTCCCCAGCAGACATTGACGAGCTTATGGTGCTATTTGATGAGATTGATTCTGACAAAACTGGCACGGTTTGTCAGTATAAGCTTATTGCTCATTTGACTTCAAATCATTGCAAACTTCATACGAAACGGAAGAAGCTGTCATCCATACTTTTTAGTGCTTTCCTCATTCATGATGATGGCGATTTCCATATCAAACGAGATGAATGGAGTAAATTGATTGATCATTCGGAGCAGTTAGAACAGTTATCAAAGAGAAGCACTTCAGGTACATCAGCAATTGGACCTTCGGAGCTGCGGCGGATGTCTATCCAAGCTCTTAAAAAGTAAGATTGATGGCAATTACAGTGCTTGGGGATATAAAAGATATCATATATGTACAGTAATTAACAGTTGAAATATGTTTGCATCAGATTAACTATATTGCATTTCATACTTACTAGGAACCTAGGGTTGAATAACAGTTAGATTTACTTTATAATGTGGTCATTATATTCTGTCTCAGCCTATCATTCAATGGCTCTTTGAATCGTATCCTTTTCACGCCTTTGGTACTACCAGTATCAGCTGCTTCACCCTCCTTTTCTTCCGCTTTTGTATCTTTTGTAGGTACATAGAATACTGAAACATGATCATTATCGTCGTCGGGATGTCGTCCTGTTATTATCCCGTTATCTTCTTCATCGGCGGCTGAATCAACAAATGGTACTATCTCAACTCCTTCCTCTTCCAAGATACTGGATTGCTTTAAAAGTCGACTTCTCTTAGGGTCAGGAGAGATCTCCCCCCTCGACTGTTTCCCTCCGAAGTGACATAATAGAGGCAGAGAATATCCACTTGGACTTCTTATTCGATGGATCATGCGGTCCCATTTGGTTCTCAAGTGCCAATTGTATAGCCTTATCTGATATGATAACGTCACGGTCGGAGTTTAATCTGGTAATGGCAAGGTCTGTTGGTGAATTCAACTGCTTCTCGTCATGGCTATTCAACCCCGATGAATCAGAATGTAAACAAATCACTT
>Ga0214480_100643_pt1 | contig 17244 bp, 17 predicted proteins | sample M1_20Mar14CPVII9_3_FD_165042 | JGI IMG/M metagenome (GOLD analysis project Ga0214480, IMG submission 165042) | Marine eukaryotic communities from Monterey Bay, California, United States - M1_20Mar14CPVII9sort6BwellE17 | ecosystem: Environmental > Aquatic > Marine > Unclassified | place: USA... | reverse complement strand
TGGGAGATACAATGGATGGTTTAGCTAACATCATAGACATTCGATAACTTTCAAGATTTTTGACATCTCCAAAGTTAATTTAGCGATCACAATAAGAGGACGCGTGTCATGAGCTAACTTTCGAGGTTGAGAACCCCGAAAGTTTAACTTTCGGGATTTTTTAACTTTCGGTCTAACATATGCAATCGATGCTGAGGTATAAATGATGAAACTTTTATAGGGTGGTGATATACTATCAGAAGAAGTATAATATATTGTACGCAGCAGATATTAATATATCGAACCATTGTCAACCTTGATAATAATAAGTTGCAAAAGGATGAGGCAGGTGGAAGACGGAAGACGTGGGGAGACGGAGGGGCAATTGTCGGGCGTACCCCCCCAAAGATACTGAGTACCGGTTTTCTTAAACTTTTGTCAGAATGGTCACGAATGGGCTTGCAATGAATTCTACAGTGCTACATTATAACAGGCCTACTATCAAAAGGTGCCTTGTTTCAAAGATATAAGAGTTTATTGATTATCCAACCTATAATAGGTGAGTGCATGTAGAGGGTGTGGGGCGAAAGCAGGTTTTTTGATATTGTTGGAACAGTTACATAGAAGAATATTGAAGAGAGGTTTGTTGGTTATCGTGTAGTTGAAGAGAGTTGGTTAGTGAATGAATTGCAATGTGGCAATAGATCCAACTGTAGAGGATATTGAAGTGGTCGAAGAAGTGTTGCATAATTGAATATATTTACTAACTCGAACCCATATATTATACTTTGATATCATCAAAACCAGGCAAACATATCTCGATACTCAACATCATTATCAAAATTGAAGATTCAGATAATAGACAAAAGATAATAGACAAAACAATATGAAGTTTACAACATTTATTATAAGTTTGACTTTGGCACTACTGCCCGGATCGTCGTCCTCTCAATCATTACGAAGAAATAATAAAGTAGTAGTAGAAAGACAATTAAATGAAGATACGTTCATTTTCAACCAATTATCAGATGGTTATGCCCAAGGAACGGGTGATAAGGTGGGAACATCGTGTTCAACCTCTGATAGATATGCAAGTTTTACGGATGGTGGTAATGACCCTGATTATATCAATATTGTAACCTCAAAATGGCACTCTGGTGGATACAGGATGGATTGCAAAGACAAGGGTGCACACACCGGCTGGCAATGTGCCGCTACTTGTTCTCCTTTCCCTAATCCAAACTTTATGGATTGGCAATACCTAACGTTTGAGGCAAGGGTTTTAAATATAGATGCTCTTGATCAAGCAGGTGGATGCAAACCTACTATTGGTATTACAAAACGGTGGCCATCATACCATTCAAATGTAATTGCAATGGAGGGAGATTGTGTTGATAGTGGATCTTTGCATAATTCTGAGTGGAGGAAAGTTGTTATTCCAATGAGTGATTTTTCTACAACTGAATGGCCGACAGTGAATGGTGTCAAGGATATGTACTTTAGAAGTTGCGGGACAGCCTACTCTGTCAATCCCCATTATCAAGTTCGTGGGATACTTCTTACTGATACACCTCCAAGTATTTCGGCAGGGGCAATTACTCCTAACCCCACAGATCAGCCTACAGATAATCCAACAACAGCCGAACCATCACCTTCCCCTTCGGATTCGCCGACCCCAGCTCCCACTGAAGCATATTGGTCGATCTGGGAAAATGTAGCAGATAGTACCACTCCCGAAGATACAAGTCTGACTTGTTTTGAGAACAAAGCAAGGTTAGGTATCACCTCCACTTCAGACGAGTTTGGTGACTACTTTACTACTCGAGGTGATGCTTGGGTCAGTGGAGGTATTAAATTCGGATGCCAGGCAAAGGATTCGAACTGGAACTGTATAGCAAGTTGTTTTGATGTACTAGACTGGACTGATAAATTATATCTCACCTTTTTAGCAAAGGTAGAGGGGATCTCGCCGGGCTGTAGGCCGTCTGTTACTGTCACTGGTGGTGGATGGCCACGCCACAGCTCCCCAAAAATCTATCTTGAAGATTCATATGTGGATGCTGGCACTCTCGTATCAACTGAGTTCCGTCGTGTTGTCATCCCTCTGGACAATTTCAAGACAGAGGAATGGCCAGGTCTGAATGCAATGTACGGAATGTACTTCCAAACATGTGGATTTGATGAGGATGGTGGTTCTTATCCACTTCTCACTTATCACATTGGGTCTGTGGCAATTACTAACGAGATGATTGATGTAGTCTCGATGCCCCCTTCAGGAAGTCCAACTCCATTTGTCCCAGATGATATTCTCCTTGCTACACACCGATTTGTTCATACAAATTGGTACCCTCTCTTTAGCCCTGATAGAGAGCCTGATGGTAAGTTGTGCAGTAGTTTGTCTCGAAGTTGATATTGCATACAGCTAATATATATCTCATCTAATGCTGGATCTTGCGAATCAACAGGGAACTTGTGGTATGTTGCCAACAACAACATGTGGCCCGATGTAGGATTGGCTGAACCTCATACGGCTACAGTTCACATTCCTCAAGGCCAATCAGTTGTATACTCAGGTTCTGAAGACGTCAAGCTTGACAAGATCATCGTTGAAGGTTCTCTGGTCATCCAACCAAATGGTGCAGATGTTAGGTTGACGGCCAGCACAATCGTTGTCGAGGAAGGTGGTACTCTTGATATCTTAACTAGTGATACTGATTCGTTTACCGTCACAATCGAGATTGACGGAACATTGGACCATTCTACTGATCCTGAAGAGATTATGGTTGGAATACTTGCTCTCGGAGGAAGCTTGACAATCAAAGGAAATGATGTGTCCATGAAAATGGCACCTCTTTCCCAAACGGCACTAGCTGGTTCGACTACTCTAGATATAACTGGTCATGATTTTAATGTCGGTGATGAACTCGTACTGCCTGATACCCAAGAGGGACTAGATGTAGGCCACTACAACTTCCCTAACAATGAAGACTATCAAGATCAAACTGAGCATTGCATCATTGTATCGGTTGAAGGGAGCCAGATCGTATGTGAATCTCCTTTGGCTTATGACCACTCGGCTGGAAGTAACGCCGCTTACGTCTCTCGATCTATCGTCATCAAAACCTCTCAGTCCTCAACTGATCGTGCTCACATCTTGCATACTTCTGGTGGTAAATTCGAGGTTCGTAATGCAAGGCTCGAAGACTTGGGTCGAACTACAACGAAACTCATTGACAGTACTGTGTTTGAGCTTGATGAGACTCTCAAGTTTCACCCAAATGTCGCCAAGATGGATGTGATTTCTCAAGGTACCAATCAGATTGCTCGCTATGCATTACATGCACATCATTCCCTCGTTGAGGCATACTTTACTGGGAATGCAGTGATCTCAAGCCCCCGTGATGGTATGGTTGCTCACAACTCAAGAGTGCACATGCTGGATAATGTTATATTTGATGCTGATGGTACAGGAATTTTCCTTGAAGATGCTACAGAGACAGGAAAGTCCGCGTTTGTATTGTATTATCTTATGAATTCATGTGTTTAATATGAAGTCTAGTGATTCGGCTATTCATCTGATCTTTATCTGTCTTATTCGATTGCCTTTGCATCCCACATGTACTAACATATGTTACAATCATCTCTCTTTCGTCTTTGTAAATCTTGATCACGCGCATCTTCCAGGTCCGGTGATGAATAATTACATTATTGGAACGGGAGGAGGATCAAGAGGTGGTGATGATGGTCGATTCTCTTCTCAGTTGGGAAAAGACATGGCTCATGGAGGCTTTGGCATCTGGGCAAGAGGGAAAATGGCCTTGATTCAAGGCAATCACTGTGAAGGCCACTTCGGTGTCTCACCCTTTGCCTTCTTTGTCCATCCCAACTTTATCAAGGACAAGAAAGTACCAGATGTCCCAGGAACTCCTGCTGAGTTGGTCGGTGTTAGACTCAAGAATATAAATCCTTCCAACACAAATGGTTTGCAACTTCAGAGCTACGGAGGATTCGTGAACAACACGGCTATTGCTACCTTCAAAGTTGGAATTGATTTAAGCTATTTTGGTGTGTCTGAAGACGACACTATCGGGTCAATTATTGAGGGTGCTGATATTGTCAATCTAGCGGCAAGCGGTCGTGGTATATCTACTACACACAGTCGACTATTCACACTAAATGATGTTACCCTCAAGGGAGGTACCACTGGCATTTGGTGCAACAATTGCAATGGTTGTCATCTTCAAACACCCAACACAACTCTTGTTATCGAAGATGTTGAGACTTTGAGGGGCGGTAACTGTTAGGTATCTAGATTTTGGTTGTTTTGTTTGCTAGGATGGAGTTTTAGTTCATATATTAGAAACAATTCTGTTTGATTAAGTGATTGCTTTCTACTTGTACTCTATACTTGGATATCGTACACGAACTTTCAATTTTAAGAAGTTTACCAGCTCATCACCATAGTTTCCTTTACTTCTTCCTAGCCCTGTGATTATAATTTGATTTCCCACTTTCCTCATCCTGATTTCCACCCACAATTGGTAGACATGATACATCGTCCAGGTTTTCTTTCTTCTCCTTACTGCTCCGTTTCTTTGTTGTTGTATTGCCATTAGCTTCCCCCTGATCATCTTCTTCAATAAAGTGCAGTTTACTCTTTGTGATACCCTTTTCTTCATCTAAAGTCTCATGATTGCTACTACTTCTAGATGGTTTGGATGATTTGGTGGTATGTTCGTGATTTGAATGATGATGTGCAACTCGTTCCGATGTTACCTTTTGTCTTCTTCTACCTCTGAAGGAACTGCTGATATACTCTGTAACTGACGTCAATGTGCTAATGCCCGTTCCTGTTGAGATGAATGATGAGCCATCATCGTCAGCTGCGTTTCCCATTTCTATTATTGATAGCACTGATGGTGAAATGGAATCTAAGTCTTGCTGTGACGAGGATGGAGGGGATTTCTTCTTCCGTCTAGTATTAGCCTCCTCCTTCTCTTTTGCTTGCTTTTTCTTCTTCTTCTGCCGGCGGCGTAACTCTTTATTTGTTATACTTCTCTTGAATCGACTAATATCTCGACAAAGCTCAGCCAACCAGGTTATAATATGTGGCAAGCTTAATTTGATTACCCAGAATAAACATGCTAACAAAAAAGAACGGACTAATAACGAGTCCCCAGCACTTCTCTTCTTCTTCTTAATTGATGTATCATATGGATTAACATATTCAGCTTGTTGCTGACGTTCAAGCTTCTTCCTCTTCTTTTCTTCACGCTTTTCACGTATACGTTTGAAGTAATTATTGAGACTGATAGCATCTCTATCTGCTGATACTTGTTGTATATATGAACAGCAGCATATATATGTTACCGCCCCAATTATTATTATCCTCTTTCTCTTTGCAGAGGTCATTATTGTTTGTATAGAATTTGGTAAACTGCGATGAGGATTCTTTAGTAATAAAGTGGCCTATATACCCTTTCCCAACTTAAGCATTACTACCACCTCTCTAATATCAACACCCTCTTTATCTATTGCAAATAGATCGCTCTTATTGCTTTGTTTGTCGTGATACTCAGCAAGCAAATCATCCCCCGACCGGGCCCGCGGGCGGGGGGAGATACCATTTCTCCTATAAGACTTAAAAATTAAACCGTCAATAGCTTTAAGTTCACCCAACATCATCTTAGAGTAAAGTTTATAGAGATAGAAGAGATTGAAAGAAGAAGAGGACTATCCTTGGGTATATAATATTAGTTTGGTTAAGTGGTAATTGATTTAGTGGTGGTTTAGGATACATATAATAAATTTTGTGCACATCACGTGTCATATCTTTTCACGTTTTAATTGCAAAGCAGCAGTTCAAGAAATAAAGGATGATGCAAGGAGACGATTCGTCTGTTGATACTACAGGTGCTGTTAGTGAACATCCTGATAATAAGAGCCGTGATCAGCATTCACCGTCGATACCATTCTTAGCCCCTGCTGGTGGTAGTACTACCACTACTAATCATGATGGAAAGGTAAAAATTGAATTAGATGACAAGCCGGTATATCGTAGGATGGGGACAAGAAGTTGCAGAGTGCCCGGTTGTCCTAACTTTCTTGAGAAGTGTATGGATCATGGCGTAACAAGAAAGACATGTATGGTGAAGCAGTGCATAAACTTTTCTCAAGTTGCTGGCTTCTGTGGTGAGCATGAGCATCTTGCGCCTCTATCTCCCGATGATAAACCCAATAAGAAAAAGAAACGTGCTGCAAATAATATTGGAGGTGATGCAAGTGTACAAAGTAAGAAGAAGAGAAAGAAGAAAAAGTCAGTTGATGCAGATTTGCCTGTTGATCCTAGTATGTTAAAGTCCCCACCCAAACGTGGTAAAATGCGAGATGATATTGTTCTAAGTATGCGTGATAAGGATTATGAAAGTTTCATGCACAAGCAGTTCCGTGAGATGGAAGTAAGTAATGATAAAGTTGCAGATGTGGCGAAGAAGATTGTTTGGGCATTTAAATCCAGATTAACAATGTCACCGGGTTGTTCATTATTGAAGAAGGACGGCAAGGACTCATATGTGGAAGTTGGGGAAGAAGAGGCATTGAAAATGATCAAGGCACAGCTACACAATAGAAACCAATCATCAAAAAGTTGGCGTGTAGGAATGCCTAACACCAAGATCGCCGCATTTGAACAGCCTGCCCCGAAGGCAAAACAGGTTAATGAAGGTTTAGTATCACCTTCAACCAAGAAAAAAAAGACGGGGAATAAGGAAGATAGTGGGAGCAGCCATGTTATCGCTTCTTCATCTACCAGAAGATCTCGTACTAGACCCTCCTTTGCAGCGCCGCATGCTGCTGTTGGGAAGGCTTCGAAGGATTCTCCATTAAGTTGGATAGGAAATTATATTGCTAATTGTCTTACAGCAGAGAAAGTGGGTTGGCAAAATAAGCAAGAGAAGGTGGACAAGATCAATTTTGGTCCGGTCATCTACATGCCGGGTTTTGATAAGAAAACAGCAATGGAGGGGGTAAACAAGTTCACCGGATATGCAGCCCTTGCTCGTTGGGCTTATAAGTCGGGGTATTATAAGGAGTACGTTGTTAACACTTCAAACGGTAAAGCATTGCTGAAAAGAGCCAATGTCACCCATCCTTATTCAATTTTTAGGGATGCAGAAGATGAGAAGCCAGCTGCTGCAGCTGCTCAACCCCCAGTCCAAGCTGATCAACATCCAATCCAGCAAGCTCGGGGAAGAGTGTCTCCACCAACAAAAATTAAAGATGACGAACATCCAACTTTGAATGATGGCGGTAATAACATGTTGTCTTTTTCTTGTAGCAATGATAACCAAGACTACTGGCAGATACATGAGAGTATTGATACTAAATTTGATGTTGCCACAGCTGAGAATAACGAGGAGAGTGTTGGCTTTTACCGCTATCTTCTCTCGTATCTCGATGGTAAAGCTACAAGAGGGGAGTTTAGCCTTGCTCCAGCGGAAAAAGATAGTATTACAAAGGCAGTGAAATCATTTGAAGATACAAAAGAGAAGTATGAAAAAGCTATTCTTGCAAATAAGCCAGCTGATGCGTACAAGTTTTGGATGATCAATATCGTTAATACTTGCAAGCAGAAACTACCATTAGCTTGAGTGTATGTGCAAATTCAGGGAATTTGACGTGTGTAGAGTAGATTGTTAGGGAGATCATCAGATCTTTGGAGTTTATGTCTGTTCAACTATGTTAGGGAGGTCATCAGATCTTTGGGGTGTATGTATGTTTTGTTCAACTATTAATTAATAATAAGCACAACTGTTGAACAAATATAAGGTACCCATCACTTTTTAGAGGATCCAAAGCTGCTAATCCCCATCATAGCTGCCAATGCTGGATCAATTTGTGGCTCTTCTTCCTCTTCTTCTTCTTCTTCGTCTACCTCTACTGCTGGGTCATCATGTGTTTTATCTTTCTTCTCATCAACACTATTGTTTGCTTCCTCTGTTGTGTGTTGTTTTACCTGAATCGCTGTGTTTCCTTCTTTTTCTCTCAGTTTCCGTTCTTCCCTTTTTCGTGCCCTCTCGGCTTTACGTCTTACTGCCTCTTCATCCTTCTTGCGTACTACATCTTCAAAATCTACAGTTTCTGATGCGGCGGTACCCCCACCAAGTATACTACTACTACTCTCTCGTTCACGTTTCTTCTCTGCCAAACTTGATAACACTCCACACACCTCATCCGTCGTGGATTTTTCAACTCTCATTGTATAACCTAAATGTCTTTGATGTTTCCTCCCATTAATATGATCCAAGTATGTTAATGAATCTTTTAAAAAACAATCACATACACGACAATGCCATCCTACTCCGTCGGAACATTTTGATACTCCCGATGAAGGCGTTAATACATCTGAACTTTTAGTTGCAGATGCAGCCGCTGGGTCTATGATTTCTGTTGAACCTAGCTTACTTTCCAAATCTACCTTGTTGGAACGTGATTTTAAGAAGGCACGCTTTGATCCTCTATAATGTGTAAGTATAAAACCGCGAGATTGAGATATAAATTTCATTGCAATAATGAAGGCAAACATTCATAGTTGATATTTGTAAATAATGTAATACACAAAGATTAAAACCGTGAGTAATTGTACAAGAGAATAATTGCAATGAAGGCAAACATTCATACTTAAAAATTTGTGCACATCATATGCACATAAAATAACCACTTACTCAGGACCAGCACGACCTTGCTTAGCGGGTTCAAACTCTTCCTTCTCTTCTGTAGGATCAATCTCATTCTTTAGGGATTTGGCTGCATCACTTTCTATATCATTGTTAACAGCATCACTAATTTGTGGAGTGGAAGATGAGCCTTCATCATTCTCAGCTGCGAGTCGAGATTGAGCTCGTTTTTCATATGTTTCTTTATCCCATGTCCTTCTCTCGACATTTACGTTCTTATTAATTGATGAAGACATTATTATTGGTAATACAAATCAATTGTAGGTTGCGGCAACTCTCAATATAGTACCAGAGTAAATAATGTACAACATGGTTGAGCGGCAATAATTCAATATGAGAGCGTTTCGTCGCCAAATCGCATTGCAATGCAATTCAATCTTTATTTATTACTTACAGCCATCCATCCACCATGATGCAACTACTAAGGCTGGCCTTGGCCACTGCCACTGTTTGGGGTGTTTCTGCAATTCCATTCATCAATGCTGTTAAGATTGGTGATAAGGTTAGTGCCAGTTTTGCTCGGACATACATACATAATATAATGTGAACATATGATGTGAACATATTATGATGTGAAGATATTATATGTGAACATATCCATTGCAATATAATTTTGATACATATGGACCAACTATACTACTAATGCATAAGATATCCATTTTGCAATATAATTTCATGTATATCACTGGATCAACACTAACGCATTTGATATCATAATATATCCACAGCTTCCATCTGTTGAACTCCACTCAGGCTTTCCTCCAGAGAAGATTGATCTTAAAGAGTATACAAGTAAAAAGAATGTTCTTTTGATTGGTTTACCAGGAGCCTTTACTCCTACATGATCCAACGCCCAGGTCCCTAGTTATGTAGAGCTTCAGGATACTCTACGTACTAAGGCAAAAATTGATGAGATTATAATCTATTGTGTTAATGATGGAGCTGTGATGTCAGCTTGGGCTGCAGATTTAAGAGTAGCGCACAGTGAGGCAAATGATAAAGATGGCATGTTAACTTTCCTAGGAGATCCAAGTGGGGCTTTAACTGCTGCATTGGATATGGAAATGACTGCCGATGGACCTAAGAGTGATGGCATTATAGGTCGGTGCAAACGATTTGCAGTTTATGCTGTGAATGGAGAAGTGAAGTATGTTGCCATTAGTGAATCAGATGAAGACCCCGCCGGAGACGACTTTCCAGAAGCAACATTGGCGCCTGCCATCTTGGATGCTATCTTGAAGGTAAAGGATGAGCTATAATATTGAGATGGATGGGAAGCTGCGCTAGACAATACCATTCATAACCAGGACAATATTCCCTTTCTCAGTAGGAGACGGTAATGACGATCCAGACAGATATTCGACTTCATGGAACTGACAAATAAATCTTTGTGTTTGAAGATGCAAATCCTGTGCATTTTGTGTTTGTGTCACTATTGAGATTGGAAATAAATAACTGGGAATGAATGGACAGTAGAACAGTAGAACATACCAATTATTAGGCTACAGTTATACGAAGTCTTACACACAGTGCATTACTAATCTCCCCACAGTGTAATCACTGGCTATCTACTGACCAACATTTTCTAGAAAATTGATATCATAATCAATAAACTCCGCACTTGATCGCTTAATACGTACATCTTCGAAGCATCAGTTAATTTTTTGTATCGCCATAACTCATTGCAAATTGCTACCCCGTTTTTAAATAGATAAACTTCATTCGGATTTACAGCTTTCAGGGCAAGAGGTAAAGCCAATAAGTTGGCCTCTCAAGGAGTTAATCCTTCCGATCTGCATGTTGATGTACTCTTTACTTCTTGAGTAGCCCGGCGATATTTCCTCATGTTTGTGGAGTAGGCAGTGGAGTTGGATTTCTCGTGGGTCGATTTCTTACACCTGGAAGATCGCGTTATCACAGTTTATGAAGAAGAGAGAGAAGTGATTATAACATATGTTAGTACATATGATTTGCAAAGGCAATCAATAAAGGCAAACCAACGCCAAACAAAGCAGTCATGTCGTCGAGACTTTATACTGAACACACGCATTCATATCATAAAAAAATACTAAAGCGGACTTTCCTGGTGAATATATCTTCCTCGTTGGACGTGGCGTAGTTGCTGCTACGGGTCTTTGTGTGGGAAATGTCGATGGCTAAAGACCGGAGAATGAAGTATGAGAAAAGAATTCATAGACACATAGGAAAAGAAGATTGCACATACCTTGAGCGTAGGCTGGCCAGTCGGGTTCTTTGAGGGAGCTGCAGATGTTGGGTCTTGGGTGATTGGTCTCAATGTTGGCTCGTTTGAAGGACCTTCTGATGGTCTTAGACTTGGGCTGACTGTTGGAATTGGCTAAGTTAAATAGAAGTAGAAGGAGGGTAGAGATGAGTTATATTATAACATGTAAACAATTTAATGACAACAATTGCTTACCGTTGGGGCTTGACTAGGGTCCTTGCTAGGACTCAATGATGGAGACTTCGATGGACTTTCAGATGGCTGTTAAATGAATGATGTGAAGAGAGGAGAGTCAAAAAGAGTTAGAGCATGTTTGAGATGACGGCTGTGTGAAAATAAGCTATCCTCAACTCTAGAAATAGACTCGACACGGCACAGCAAAGCAGCACACATCTTATACACATACAAAACAACAACAGGAGAAGCAGCTTACCTCTGTAGGCGATACTGAAGGCTCTTTTGACGGCTTAAAAGAAGGTGAACTTGTTGACTATAAACGAAACGAAGACGTGTAAGTTTAGTACTTAGAGAATATAAACAGAAAAGGAAGTCTAATTAACATACCTCGGGAGTCGGTTCTTCTGAAGGAGACTCGACTGGTGAGGACGATGGACTATCGGTGACTGGTCGTTGAGTGAGTCCGGTTGTTGGTAAAGCTGTTAGGGGAGGGTCAGATGGCTCTGGAGTGATGACCTCTGGTTCACTAGGTGACGATGTGGGCTCGGAAGAAACCAGAGCTTTGCTTGGTGAGGTTGTGGGCTGCTCTGTATCAGGAGCTTTATTTGGAGAACTTGATGGCTGTTCTGTAACAGGCTTGAGTGCTGGACTTTGAGTAGGACTTTCTGTGACAGGCTTGAATGTTGGCGTCTTGGAAGGCTGTGAGGTGAACACCATGAAGAAAGAGAGTGTGTGAGTTGAGAGTTCCTTTTGATACCATTTGAAAAAAAGTGTGCACAGTACAAGATAAGCTCGACATGCAAACAATTCAAAACTTACCCCATTAGACGGAGATATGGAAGGACTTGGGCTTGGATTGGATGTCGAGACCGACTAGATATGTGCAAAAGAGAGAAAGGATAGAGATAATATAAGTACAGGTGGATGAGTAGGGAATAATCTCAGAAAAAAGGTTCTACTTACCGTCGGCGCTGGACTAGGAGCTTCAGACGGTGCCCTGCTTGGACTCTGTGAGGTTAATTGGCTTGTTGGGAATGATGTTGGCTGTTGGATATTGGTAGTGAGAAGAGAAGAGGGCGGCCAGTGAGTGTAAAATCAAAAAAGAAAATATCGTGTCCTCTAAAGAGAGACGAGAAACATTTGAAGAAGAAAGCACTCACATCAGCACCTATGACCCGGCTCACTCCTTTTGACGGTGATGAAGAAGGATCCTTGATTGGACTTTTCGATGGAGATTGGCTCGGATTGGATGTTGGGATCAGCTAAAGATTTCAAACAAAAGAAGATAGAGATGAGCGTATGGTATCATGCCCATCATTATGTGTACACCCTGCATCTACATGTGTGTACTTACCGTCGGTGCTAAGCTAGACGGAGCTAGACTAGGCGACTCAGTCGGATCTGAGCTTGGATCTGCTGATGGCTTTTGCTATGTAGGAAAAGGATAAGCTTATATATGAGGAATATCATGATGTCGGTCGGAAGAGACGAAAGTCTAACTTACCGATGGCGAATTTGCCGGAGCTTTCGACGGAGCTGTGCTTGGATCTACTGTTGGATTCGGCTGAGTATCAATATAGAAAGATAGAGGTGAGCGATTGACAGTAATAGTAACAACAGCAATATGACTTCACACTCCTTCTTACCGTCGCTTTTGTCGGAGATGGGGATGGCGGAGATGTTATGCGATTAGTGGGTGAACTTGTGTTACAATCTTCCCCGTTCTCTGAGATGCGGATGCGAGCATAGCCTTTGCCCAGGTGGGCACTTAGCACCTTGACTTGCATGTTCTTCCCACCTATTATGCTACTCCATTGACCGCCTATGAATAATTTGGCCAATTGTGTCGAGACAGCATACTTCGATCTACTACCTTCCCCTGCTGCCGATGTGACAGTAACTCGATTGCCAGCTTCCACTGTCTGACTATTGATACCATCCTTGAAGTTGAAAGCGATGTAAAAATCAGTAGCGGACTGGTCATTAATCTTGACAAGTACAACCTCAGAGGAGGGGTCTCCATATTTACTAATTCCATAAACATCATCTTCAAAGCAGTTTTCCCCAGGGTTGACTACTGCGGTCTTGTCAGAGTACCAACCCGTTTGCCATGATTTGGCACCATTAAAGCACATGATTGGGGTGTTAAATGCGTTATAGCTGTAAAGGAGATATTATTAGGTGATTTTTTGATAATTGTTAGTTCATGACATTATGGCAAAAATAAACTCGGACTCTAGACTTCTCCAATACTATGCCTTGGCTCACACCTACCTGTATCCCATAAAACCAACTTGATCATCGTATTCATCGTTCTCTCCCGCGTGGCCCAGGCCCATATTATGCCCCAATCTAGTGAAGGAGGAGGAGGAGGAAAGAATAGGGAATTGAATGTTAGACTTTTGGAAGAGGGCATAATACGAATAATGGACATATTCATGCACACTTCTTTTTCTTCTTACTCATGCATACCCGCCGAGAGGGAGCTACACCAAGAGTCATTATATACACTTAAATAGTAATTGACCCATGCATATGCAAGTCCTACACCCGTATCCTTCGGATGGCAGTACATAACATAATCCGCCAATTTATCTGGTCTGTTGACATTGAATTGAGAATTAATCTTAGCTGTGACGGCGTTGTTTATAGCCATGTGTCCATCGGCCTTCGAAAGATTTACTTGAATATCAATCACACCATTATTAACATTACTTGGTATAAACTTAAGTTTGTTATATGAACATGCTTGATATTGACTTGTGAGACTGACTTGACCATTGCCTTCGGGAGCAAATATATCATTCCGTAAATCATCTTGTGTCCTCTCGTACTTACTTCCATCATTTAGAATAATTCGAACAACAAGTATAGAGCGTTGTCCTATCAATTGTTCGTTACCCTTGAAATAGGCTAGGTTTCGTCTTCGGTCGAAGATGTTGTTACGATAAATTGGTAGTCTATTGTGTGTGTGGTGTTCTACGTTGTTATCCTTCTCTCGTACCCTACTAGGGTATCTTCCCATGATATTGATTGATGCATCTTTACCTGAGGACATTATTGAACCTCTTGGGATTCTAATTTTATCCTATATTGGAGAGGGGGTGGGTGAGTATCTCTATTGTTAGTATTTGCAATAGGTCATTAATGCTCATATCATATGCACATAACTTACTCTTCCAGACACTAAATTATCTGCCCAATCTCTTCCACCGTTTGTAATTTCACTAATGGTACCATCATCATGTGCTAAATTATATGTTCTTCTTTTACGTCCTCTTCGTTTAAGTTTGCGTTTACCATGCTGCAAGTATAATGTATGTTCTGATATATTGTGTTCATCATCCTCATTATTCGGTTGTTCATCTTCAATCTCTTTAATGAGAAATATACCAACTTGATCTTCTTCTAGTACTCGAGATAACACTGAAGTAAATAGAGTATTTACCGCCACAAATAATGGCATAACGAGGGATAGTCTCATGGTGTGGAGAAGGTTTAGTTTTAGATACTCATAGATTTTAGGTGATGAGTGGCCACCTCTGGATGCACATTCTTCCTTGCTACTGTGCAGATACTTATATGAGTTACTTCTGCTTAAAAAGTATTATAATAAACACCACTTATTGCAAACAGACAATACTCAACTTATTGTTGTCGCCCTCAAATCACTACAGCCCTCGACTGTATTTGGGTACTCACCTTATGTTATAAACCTATACCAAGTGAGATCCACACAACCAAAGATTTATTGCCTTATTACCGTATTGGTCTATTACCTCCTATTTGTCTAGTCAATTATGACATATTCAACGGTAGAAGATGCACCGGTATCACCAAGGGGCGCTGCAATTTATTATTGGGGTGGTGAGGAGGAGGAATTATACAATAGTACAAACTCAATAGATATGAAGAAGAATGACAAAGAGGTGGATAATTTATATGCTTCAACGTTTCATAAAAGGACTTCGTTCTCCCAGCGCCGTCGACGTCCTACAGGTAAGATTATTATTATGTTTACTGTGTTAGTGTACATATGATTGAAAATTTGATATGATACCGATATCTAACATATGAATAATGTGTACGAAAAATATATATCGAATGAATATGGTTATCTATCGTATGTAGTGAGATTCCACCTTACTCTACATGATGAGGGAGATGCAGAACATTGGATGTTTGCTACAACAACAGCAACAGCCAATCTATCTCTAAATGAAGAGAAGGAAGAGGAAAAGGAAGAGGAGGAAGTACGTGATGACGATTTTGCAACTCCAATCGACAGCGAACCGCAAGATTTTGATTCCATACCTGTGATAGATTTATCCCAACCTAAAGAAGTTTATGCAAAGCAAATTGGTGATGCTTGTCGTAATGTTGGATTCTTCTATATCGTTAATCATGGCGTAGATCAGAAGGTAATGGAAGGAATTATGGATATGTCTCGAAACTTTTTCGATTTAGATTTGAGTACCAAGTTGAAAGTAAGCAGTTGCAATAATAGTGAAAATAAAAAGGGATATAGAGGTTACTTTGAAATAGGAGGTGAAGATTTAGATAACAAGGATGGTACTCGTGACCTTCTATCAGAAGAGGGTGGAGTACATGTATCAAACAATAATGCAACAACAACAAAGAAGGGCGATTATAAAGAAGGATTCGATTGTAGCCTTTCTGGCAATGAAGATGCTTTGTTGTTCTTTGGTGATAACATGTGGCCTGATGAAATTGTCAATCCCAGTATTATCGGATTCCGTGACAAAGTTATGAACTATCAATCAGAGTTGATCACATTATCTGATAAACTTCTACTTGCCTTGGGTCTGAGCTTAAATGACAACCCGAATGGCGGCAGTGACATTACAGAGGATTACTTTATCAAACAATCACGTCACCCAATGTGCACACTTCGATTACTTCATTACCCTGCAACAAGAGATAGTACGGTTACATCATCATCGTCGTCGTCTCAAGGATGCGGTGCTCATACAGGAAAGTCCGCGTTAGTATCTTTGTATCATATGATTTCGTGTGTTCGATATGAAGACTCGGCGATTTGGATACTTCATTTGGCATTTATTAGCCATTATTTGACTGTCTTTGAACCACATGTACTAACATAAGTTACTATCTCCTCTCTTTCATCATCATAAATTGTGATAACGCGCATCTTCCAGACTATGGTCTATTTACAATCTTACTTCAAGACTCCATTGGTGGTCTACAAGTACGCAATAATCAAAAACATTGGATTGACGCCATCCCATTGAAGGGGAGTTTTGTTATAAACTGTGGAGATATGCTTAGTAACTGGACCAGCGGTGAATATGCTAGTACAGTTCACAGAGTAGTAACTCCTTCGTCGAGAACTGCAGGAGATCGTTACTCTGTTCCCTTCTTTTTCAACCCTGATGCAAATGCACTAGTAAAACCATTGAATGGTAATGGTGAAGCTAAGAGAGCATTAGAGATACTTCAATCAAGATATGATGGTACATTTAATAAGTGAAAGTGTACTTGAGGATGAGGAGAGAGAAGAGATGAAGTCTTGTAGTAGCCGGGCGCATTAAGCTAACTTAATCCAAGTCTGTATGTTTATTGTCATCAATCGAGTGAAAAGTATATTTCACGCCTTCCCTAGCTCACTCTTACCTTAGAACAATGAGCATCTTTAGTGTCAAATCATCGAGCGAGGATACCCCCTCTCGGTATCCTAAAGATTTGTTTTCTACTCTCATAATTTTGATGGTGCAACTTGATATTGATATATACTATTGGTACTGATATAAACAACAATGCTCTCCCGGGCCATCTTACTACGAAGAACAGCAACATTAACTACTGTTCATCAGCGCCATGCACAACAACGGCGTAATTTAACAGCCAATACAGCGCATAAGCGCGCATTGAGTAAAAAACAATTGGAGGGTAAAAAAGATGCCAATACAAGTACTAAAACATCAGTAACAAAGGAAACACCTGGGGGTGGTAGTGGAGGGGGTTCAAAGGCAGTCGAATAATGGCTATAAATGCCAAATGAAGTATCCAAATCGCCGAGTCTTCATATCGAACACACGAAATCATATGATACAAAGATACTAACGCGGA
>Ga0214480_100641_pt1 | contig 17320 bp, 17 predicted proteins | sample M1_20Mar14CPVII9_3_FD_165042 | JGI IMG/M metagenome (GOLD analysis project Ga0214480, IMG submission 165042) | Marine eukaryotic communities from Monterey Bay, California, United States - M1_20Mar14CPVII9sort6BwellE17 | ecosystem: Environmental > Aquatic > Marine > Unclassified | place: USA... | reverse complement strand
GTGGTCTGAGAGTGGGCAAAAAATCGAGATCTGAGGCATGAAACCTGCCAACATGGTGCTGTAAAAGTATGTTGGAGGGACCTACAATCATGCTGGGAGTGTTCATCACTTTGTTATACACCTATACAATGCCAAACAACCACTATTGTAGAAAGCCTACATCTCTGAGGTGCCACTTGATGGCCAAATGTGGTCTGAGAGTGGGCAAAAAATCGAGATCTGAGGCATGAAACCTGCCAACATGGTGCTGTAAAAGTATGTTGGAGGGACCTACAATCATGCTGGGAGTGTTCATCACTTTGTTATACACCTATATACAATGCCAAACAACCACTATTGTAGACAGCCTACATCTCTGAGGTGCCACTTGATGGCCAAAGGTGGTCTGAGAGTGGGCAAAAAATCGAGATCTGAGGCATGAAACCTGAAACCTGCCAACATGGTGCTGTAAAAGTATGTTGGAGGGACCTACAATCATGCTGGGAGTGTTCATCACTTTGTTATACACCTATAATATACCAAACAACCACTATTGTAGAAAGCCTACATCCCTGAGGTGCCACTTGATGGCCAAATGTGGTCTGAGTCTTTACGGCCACTTGTTGGCAGATTTTCTATGACTATGAGAAACTTCAAAACCCCATAAACTCTCCTTGTCAATGTTTGGCTGTCTAGTGAAACCCTAGAGATGTAGGCTGGCAAATATACTGTTGGATTGGCATTGCCTGGGTACCTAACAAGTTACTTGCAGCACCTTTGTAGAGGTGCTTGCTGCACTTTACAGCCATGTGTAGGCCGACATCTCGCCTCAGATTGGGCCAAAATTTCCAAATCAGCCCAACAGTTGGCCACACCAACCCCTGCTGTGATGGTTTGTGGTGATGATGACACATGTACAATCCTGTAATAGCAATCAAATACCCATGCAGCAGTCATTTACCACCTTCAGCACATTTCTAGAGATGAGGGCAGCACTTTTACAGCCACTTGTTGGCTTATTTTATCTCCTCATTAGCAGATAGACTCAATATAAGAAGGTGATAGCATAATCAATTAAAATAATACAATCATTGCAATACTAAAACTGCGATGATGCCTTTTACGCAATGATGTATAGGTGCTGTTGCTCCAGAACTATTTTTTTTATTTCATTTATTCGCTAAACAATTTTACTACCCTCTCCTCATTCAACAGACGAGGAGGTTTCTCTAAAACTTTACAATTACTCCCTCTCCTTCATCATTGCAACAACATTGCTCATGAGGAGGTTTCTCTAAGTTTGTCTTACTAAATAAGCATACTACATGGTCAATTCCACTGGTAGTACAACATCATCATCAACGCAAAAGGAAAGATGACTGAAGAAGTTTTCTTGGTAACGCCATTCAAACTAAGTTCCATGTTGTCGCCTTCCAATTCATCTCCTTCAGACGAGAGGGCCTTGCGGAGTAGACTATCAGTGTTGCTGTTTGATAGCTTCCTAGTAACCCAAGGAAGAGGCTCAGTACAAGCACCTTCTTCGGGGATAATACCTTCACACTGGCCAAGGCATTGGGGTGTAACGAAGGGTTCATTCTTCCTCTTCTTTTCAGCAAAGCAAGCCCCAACTAAAGTCCAGTCACCTTGGCCGCTTGGCTGAGTCTCGAATGTCATGCCAACAAAGAGAATTTCAGAGCAAGAGATATGAAGATTCCCAATTTGAACACCAGATAAATCAGTGCCATTGAAGACCTTGAGATCGCCACCAGATCCAACGCAACCGGGAGCTGCATTGATGAAGTAGATGCGATCATCCAACAGGTCCTGTTCAGGAGAGATATCAAGAAAGTCGCATCCTGCTTTCCCTTTAAGTGATGCACTAATTGCAGGCGGGGCAGCTTCGGGATTACCGGTAAACTTGAGGGCATAGAAGGATGGTCTGCTACCCCCGGACTCGTATTGACACACATCGGATTCATCACAAACCCCACAAAGACAAGGATCGCCTTCAGAAGAATCTCCTTCAGAATCTTCTTCAGGGATGAACTATGCATGATGAAAGGTAGTGTGAATATAAGGAATCTGCTTAGTAAATCGAAAGAGAGGGGGCACATTACTAACGAAGAAGAAACAACACCACAAACTTACCGTAGGAACACAAAATCCATTAGAACCAGTAGGTGAGCCAGTAGGAGATTGCTTAGTACTTTCAACAGGCGAACCAGTTGGCACAGCCGTGGGGTTAGACGTGGGAGAAACAGACGGAATCTTTGAGGGCGTTTTGCTTGGGCTCTTCGAAGGAGATTGACTAGGATTTGAAGTGGGCTGTAGTAATGAGAATGATGTGAGCATAATAAAGACAAGAAGAGTGAGTGTTTGTGTGTTGTGTGAGATGACGGCTACGAGGATAAGGTATCCTACCGAACTAAGAGATAGACTCGATCTATACAATCAGACACTCACCTCCTTGGTCGGCGATCCCGTTGGCACCTCTGTTGGATTTAGAGGAGATTGACTAGGACTCAACGTGGGCTGTAGATGAGATTGACGCGAACAAAACAGAGACAAGAAAAGTGAGTGTTTGAGTGTGTGAGATGACGGCTATGAAGATGGAGTGCATATAAGCACAAAAGAACTGCTCACCTCCTTTGTTGGCGATGCACTAGGCCCTACCGTGGGGCTAGATGACGGCTGTAGCGAAGGTAGAGAGATCAGTGTGAGTAAGAGTCAAGAGATAGTGCAATATAGTAAGCACAACACAACACAACAGAGCCTTACCTGCTTTGATGGCGATCCCGTTGGCACCTCTGTTGGACTAGAAGTGGGCGAGACTGATGGACTTTTACTTGGACTTTGGGAGGGCGACAAGCTTGGACTCGACGTGGGCTGTGGGATGATTAGAAAGACGAGAACAAAGTACAGACGAGAAAAGTGAGTGTTTTACATTATAAAACAAAACAGACATTGATATCTTCGCTCCAAAACAACACAGTGCACAAGAGACAACAAAAGCTCACCTCCTTTGTTGGTGATGCACTAGGCTCTGCTGTAGGGCTCGATGAAGGCGACACGGACGGGCTCTTACTTGGGCTCGATGACGGAGATTGGCTAGGACTGGAAGTGGGCTGTAAGATGAATAGAGTGGAGAGATTGAGAAGTCGTGCATACCATGTGAGTGAGGTTTTGACATTATAAAAGAATAGCTCAGCAAAACAGACACTGATATCTTTGCTCCAAAACAAACAACACAGTGCACAAGAGACAACATAAGCTCACCTCCTTTGTTGGCGATGCACTAGGCTCTGCCGTGGGGCTAGATGACGGCTGTAGAGAAGATAAGAGAGATCATGTGTGATGAGAAAGTGTGATGTTTTGCTATCCTCAAAAAGTCAAGAGATAGACTCGACGAACAACAGAAGCAGCTTACCTCAGCCGTAGGGCTAGATGTCGGCGTCGCAGACGGACTTTTACTTGGGCTCGCAGAGGGCGACTTCGATGGACTCGACGTGGGCTGTGAGACGAATGATGTGAAGAGAGGAGAGTCAAGAAGAGTTAGTGCATGTTTGAGATGACGGCTGTAAAAATGAGCTATCATTAAGTCAAGAGATAGACTCGACGCGGCACAGCAAAGCAGCACGCATCTTATACAAACACAAAACAACAAGAGACAACAGAAGCAGCTTACCTCAGCCGTAGGGCTCGAAGTCGGCGATACCGAAGGCTCCTTGCTAGGACTCTGGGAGGGCGATTTCGATGGACTCGACGTGGGCTGTGAGACGAATGATGTGAAGAGAGGAGAGTCAAGAAGAGTTAGTGCATGTTTGAGATGACGGCTGTGAAAATGAGCTATCCTAAAGTCAAGAGATAGACTCGACGCGGCACAGCAAAGCAGCACGCATCTTATACAAACACAAAACAACAAGAGACAACAGAAGCAGCTTACCTCAGCCGTAGGGCTCGAAGTCGGCGATACTGAAGGCTCCTTGCTAGGACTCTGGGAGGGCGATTTCGATGGACTCGACGTGGGCTGTGAGACGAATGATGTGAAGAGAGGAGAGTCAAGAAGAGTTAGTGCATGTTTGAGATGACGGCTGTGAAAATGGAGTACATACAGGCACAAAAGAACTGCTCACCTCCTTTGTTGGCGACTCAGTTGGCTGATCTGAAGGCTGAGACGACGGTTGTGTAGAAGGCTAATAGCAAAACATAACATGTGTGAGTTTTGCATGCATGCGGTATCCTCATAGATGAAGATGCAAATATTCTCGAGAGCTAACACGCAAGCTTACCTGTGATGAGGCTACCCCACTTCCTGGTGCCGCACAACTACTTAATTCCCAGTCATCACCTTCCATTCCCGGATTCTCTGTCTGGTCTCCAGTGCATTGTTCAATTGCAATGTTATTAGGATTAGGAACGCATGCTCCTACTACCTCGAAGATACAATCAGTTCCTACACAAGTATTATCATTGCCAGCCCCACTACCGAGACCAAACTCTATACCGACATAGAGAGTATTGGAGCAAGAGATGTGAAGAGAAGCTATCGCCTCATTGTCACTGTTAGAGACGAAGAGATTATTACACCCCTTACATTGAGAGTCCTTTTCGATGAAGTATGTATCACCTTCTCCCTTTGGAACTGAATCGACTTTGCCTTTGTTCTTGAATCTTACATTGATCATGGTAGGAGCAGCACCAGAACCAATCCACTTGATGGTAAGTGATGAAGGTTTAGCTCCACCAGTATCCCATGGAACAGGAGGTTCTTGCGGTAGGCTGGTACACTCTCCACTGATATCATCACATTCGCCACATAGACAAAGATCGATGGTTTGGAGAAATCGCTTTGTGTTTTCCTGATAATGCACAAGAAGAATGTACCGTATAGTAGAATGGAGAAGATATTGGTGAGACGATACAAAGAGTATTTATTTATACAGTATCATTCGGATAAAAAAGATATCATCGTGCTGGCTAATCTACCAGCTAATACTACAGCAACTCACGAGTTTCTTCTTCCCTTTGTCAAAGATAACATGACCGCTAGTTGCATCTGCAACGAGGAGAGACAGAAGTAAAGAGAACTTTAACTGCATGATGAATGATGAATATTCTGCTCTTCAGAATTATGAGAGCGAGGATTCAGTGCTGTGCATGCAGGGCATGCACCACCAGGGCATGCAATCCTCTGCTAAATCCTCTGCCAATTCATCCGGCAACCATTCTACTGCCTGTGCAGGAAGTGGGGTCATCTTCTGGGGTCATCTGAATATGTGCTCCTGCCATCACCTTCCTCACAATCCTCTGCCCAACCATTCCTCTGCCAAACACGAAATACCACCCCTGCTTTCGATGAATCATCTGCCTCGGATATTTGTGAATACCGTTTCTTATTGGGCTTAGGGGTACCCCAAAAAATATCATTTTTTTGTGTCTCATTCCCCAAAAAAGAGCCTGACCCCAACCACTAAACCCTACTAACTACTCTACTTAGAGAGGTTAGTACTCCCTAACTCAATGACCCCGTTATAAGGATGGTCGATGGGTACCTTACTATCATCCTTCAATGAAAGATGTAATTCTTGTCCGTTCCATCTCATCTCATCAACAGGACAATTTTCAAATACTTTCTAATCTTTTCAGTTTGTGTACTGATCCATTGTGTATCGTAAGTTAAAATATCATTCTATGTCTTCCTCACCCCAGCATTATATAGAATCTAATCTATTGTTGTCAAGCATGGTGGCACATTTGATTCTTGATGTAGGTACTTATCTGAATATTATCGACACTTCTCTTCCACACGAATGATTACTGTACATGTGTGATTGTAGATGGTGTAAGAGTTGCGATGCCCCTGCATAATCTTCTACTTTGCTTCTACTCTCTTTGAAATCTCAGAATCAGTCATGATTGGACAAACTATTAGCAAACAACCACACCACCTAATCCTACCTCAATACTAATACAACTGATCTTATCAACCAAATAATAATGTATTGAATTAATACGTTTTATATCCGTCTAATAATTTGCATGAATTAGATATTATTATTGTTTTGATTTATGACATAATTCATCAAACGGAGATAGTACTTCTTGAGCATGGTATTATAAAAACGACCCCCCTAATATCGTTAATAATTAGATGACGGCATTGAGATAGATGATGGTAACATTGTAAATCCGCTTCATCAAGTTGAAGATTTTTGTTTAATTGTACAGTCTTCTCTAGCAGTATACTTCAATGAGCAGTATAATACAACATATTAGTGTCACATCATGTGTGCACTTTCTTCTATCATATATCGGATCCCAATCTACCCCACACACGGAAAAACCGAACTAGATATGCGGTAGACTTTATCTTTATAAATCTTCAGAAGATTGCCGTATCTATGAGTATTGCTCCGTGTAAAGTTGTTCATCTACCACCACAATTATTCAAACTATTAAGGAGGAACTATAGATCCTACAGCTCTAACGAGTATGGGAGCATTACACAATCTGAACCAATAGTATCATTTGACGCTTCTCTAATACATATCCGTTAAGGGGTATCACATAGGTATGTAGGTCACAAAATGGAGTAGGCTGATCGGTGCATCACCGTCTATCATAATTTTTTTGTGGGTTTGATGTATGTATGCATGATATTGCAGTAACTATACGGTAGTGGTAGATTGTATTCACATTCGATTTGCAAATATTTTAGAAGAGTAAATGATACTAATTGAGATGGCACTGACCATTTAGTTATTGGACTACATTTATTGATAGAGAGTTTACTTCTCTCTCGGCTGGGGTTAATGTTATTAAGGAAACGTTTTATCGCTAAATTTCAAGTGAGAGATTAATCTTGGCTAAGAAGCTCGTCCCTAAGCTCGTAAATAAGTGAGGAGGAGAGTAGTTTATATTGACCGCTATATTAAAAGTAAGTTTATTATATTCAGTATACTACTCTTTTGTGTTGACTTGAGAGGAGTTGTACGAAGAAAAAAAGCAGAATAAGGTATAAAAATCATTGGTGATGGATAGTGATGCCTGATACTCACATTTGAATAAATATAATGTGATGGTTATGTCTTGTGATGTCTGATACTCACACAACTCAATATCATTTCTATTCAAATTCATACTCTAAACACAACTCTATATTAAGCATGAATTCCATGATACTATTCCTTTGTATTGCAACAGTATGTTGTGCTGCTTTTCAACCACAGCATACTTTACCTTTAGCTTTTGCAGGATTTGGTGGTGGTGGTGGTGGTGGCAATAAAGGCAAAGGCAAAAGCAAGGGCAAGGGTAAAGGAAAGAAGAAAAAGCAGAATAAGGTGGCACCAAACAATAATCATCTATTTACACCGGAAGGACGAATGGATCATATAAAAGCACGAATAGCAGCGGCAGATCTTTCACCGATTGCAAAACTTTCATTATCTAGAACCACAGACGGTCAATTGTCACTGGACGTTGATCCAAATAATATGGTAGTGATAGATAACTTTCTCGGAAATGAATTAATAACATCCATGAGAGCAGAGGCCGAATCTTTATTACCTACATTGGTACCTTCACAGTCTACACGATGGGACGAGGAAACACAATCCATAATCTCATATGAAAAGAAGGGCGTCCTCAGTACACAGATTGAAGGGGGTACTGTAGGATACGAAAAGTCACCAAGACTAGTGGAATATATTGTTACATTGACATCACATCTATCAGCCAAATCAAATCAAATACTTCCCGATGCATATCATCTTTCAGGCGACGAACAGACTAACAAGTTAGCTGTTTGTTTAGGTGATGGGTCTTATTATGATAAGCATATCGATAATTTAGGCGGATCAAATGATGACAGTAGTGCTGATGATCTTGGAGATCGGCGTAAGTTGACGGCCTTGTTGTACATTCAACCTCCAGGATCGCATGATGGACAGCCTAATTATCCAAATGAGAGTATAGATGATGACAGTAGAGGGGGATATTTTCGTGCATATGATGTGCCAGAGAATGATATGACAACGTGTATTGCTCCAAGAGGCGATAGGTTGATAATGTTCTGGTCTGATAGTTTAGTACATGATGTATCACCAAGTTATGTAAATGGTGATAATGACAGAAGATGGGCATTAACGATTTGGTTTGTTGCTGACAAAAAGAAAGGAGTGATCCGTCCTAGCGATGTTACTGTTGAGGAAAAACATTTTGGTGGTTCATCTCTAAATGCCATTGGTGGAAAGGGATAAGGAGGTAGTAGGCATGAACCATAGAACATATCTATCGGTATAATGGGTAGTTATAATAGTGATACCTTCTTTAATGATTACGTTTTACAGCCTAGCACATCACAAGGCCTACAACAAAACATACATAGCAAATAGCGCCGGTTAGGTCTTTCTTCATGCTTTCATCAAGCAGCTCTGGGGAGTTCATGTTGAACCAATAGTTTTCGAATCTCATGCAGCTGTTGAAGCAAAAGTCGCTGTTTTTCAGCATGGACCGAGTATATTGGCGGAGGAAGAATGGTTAACAAGGCGAAAGTATTACTGCCATTGTTGATATTAGGAGATACTTGTGGGGGGCTGTCATGTCGTGAGCCGGCTGAGCGTCGACTAGATTGATAAAGTTGTGCTAACAAATTAGAACATTTGGATGAAGGAGTGATGAGGATCTTATCACTGGCTTTGGAAGAGGGTGATTCCATATTGTTGGTGGAGCTGACATTGAAGGAGGGAATCATCTGTTCAGTTTTATTGGACGGAATTGCAATACTTGTGGGCACCTCCCTAGCATTATTCTTGTGTTCTTCTTCATCGAATTGGAAACTGCATGCTCTCTTCTTCAGAGGGCCACTGGCCTGCTTGCGTTTCTTTGGTAATGGGGTCGTACTCTTTTGAATACTAAACTGTATCATTGTCTCGGCGGCCTCATGATCAGTAACCTCATGACTGCTGGAAGATACACGCCTGACCATAGGTGGAGAAGATAGAGCATCGGCAATCTCTCCCTTCTTCTTCTTGCCGGGCTTGCTTCTAGCAAAAGCAGGTGACTCGTCATCGCGGGTATGCTTCTTCTCCTTCTTCTTCTTGGATGTATTCTTCGTCTGCTTCTGCTTGGTAATACCCAACGCCTTGCACAAATCATCATACTCCTTCATTTGCTGACGATACACTTCACGACTCTCTTCTGATAGCTTATTGAAGACGGCCTTAGCAACATCATCACATTCCTTCCATCCCGTTTGCATAACCTTTCCCAGTTCAACAAATGTAAAGATGCCATTCATGCTCTTCCGGTGTGACCTCTTGGTATCTCGTGCTTGAAAGTTCTTGAGTTCCAAACATATTCGATGACAACGAAGAGCATCTACTTCTGCTTGCGTAGATGAGGCATATCTTGTGTCTAATGTATTGTAGTACTCTTCTAATCCTGGAGCAGTCATGATGAGACAGCGTATGGCATCCTTGTCTACATCATCATCATTGGACGAAGCTAATAGCCTGATTATATGTTGTCTTTTGTATCTGTAAAAGAGGTTGAATGAAGATAGTGGCCGACGAGGCTTTTGTATATCGTTTGCAGATGTGATTGTGGTGGCGGTGGAGTTGTTCATGATGCTTTTATGATGCTTATATTGTGAGATTATGCTGTATGAATTGCAAATGCAATCGTACCTTTGAGTAGGTAGGTGTATTCGAGTTGATTCGAGATTCAGGGCAGTGGAGTTTAGGGCAGTGCGAGCAATCGTATAGTTGATGGTTAACCCCCTGGGTTAACCCAATCAGTTTGAAGATAGTAGCAATAATGTTAGCAATAATGACCACTCCCATCCCCAATTTGTACAGAGGAATTAATAATCAGGCTCTAAACAGTCACTAGCGGTAGGATGTTCTTGGGGGGCACTAGATTGGATGCCGCTCGCCATTCTAGCTTACCTAGCTTCTCATGTATCATTTATGGCCTTAAATTTGTGTGGCATAGGATTGTGAATGAAGAGCCTTATTTGTGGCAAAGGATGAGTAATAAGTATTTCTATTTCTATTTCTATTTCATTTCATTGCTCGCTTCTTGTGTGGTGGTTTGTGCGGAAGAAGATTAGTATCTAACTTGTGGAATCCCCAACCTAAATAAACACATTTAGTTAGTTGAAAACCTCATACTCATACCATTTATGAATAAAACGTCTAGTCAAGGAGCAGCCTATACTAGCCTATATATCAAGTAATTGAAGTCTCAAACATATTACATTCCATATTGCTAGTGTACTAGCACTAGCAACCATCAGAAGGACATTCAGGAGTACACGGTGAATCATCCTTGAGCACTATTGGTAACCACCAATCATTATTATCTGGCTCAACAATCATATTGCAGTTTCCTGGCCTTGCATAGCGACATACATAAGAGTGACACGTTAAGAAACCATCTAGTTTGCTAGCTCGAGCACATCCAACATGGGTTGTGGCTCGCCATAGGACTTGTGTTAGATGGATATTCCCAGGCCATATCAAATCCTCTTCACCTTCTACCCATCTTTCAAGAACTCCATCAGGACTTAACCCGGTGCCGTCATCAAAAGCAGCAGCCAAATTTTCACCATAGACATTTTCCATGTCTAATGAGTGATCAAAGATAGTGAAATGAGTAAGAGGAGTGACTACATTCACCAAACACAAGTACAAGAGAGCATGCATATCTTACCGTGTGCTAATGTGAAGTCTCCACATCCCGACTCTAACAAATGGTTTGCCCAAACTTGACTCGCTTGAGATAGAGAATCAGACCATTTCAAGGCAGTATACTCTTTACCTCCATTTTCATGCCATTTCTTTCTCCTAGAGTTGTGAGCTTCTAACCATTTACTTATGATATCTTGATCACTATCACCAAAGGGGGGAGCTAAGTCTTCGTTGTCAGTTGCAGTAGCTGTTGCATCTGTAGTCTCTTCTGACTGTACTTCTTCTACTTCCTCTTCTGTATCGGTGGTTGTTATTGCTTGTTGTTTACAGACACAACAATTCTCATTCGGAGTCTCACCAACCTCTCCATCATTACCATATCCTCCACACCATGCTTCATTTCCATCAAGCATATAGTCAACACAGGTACCGCCGTACATGTCAAGATAGTTGGGTGTATCTTTACACAACGATGACGAATGCTCTTCTTCTTCTTCTTCATTTTCATCATCATCATCATCGAAATCTAATGGTCCTGCCAACGACGACGAAGCTACTGGATTTGAAGTTGGGGATAATGAAGTTGGTTTAGATGTAACAGGTTTATTTGTTGGTTTCTTACTTGGACTACTCGTTACTGGTTTATCGGTTGGTTGTAGAGTTGAGGGTGACAACGAAGGACTTGTAATAGGAGCTGATGTTGATGGTGTTGATGTAGACGGAATTATAGATGACGATGATGATTGAGTCGGTAAGGAAGAAGTTAGATCGTCTTGACTTGATAATGATGATGGATGAGCTGTTGGGATGATACTAACTGACGGCGAAGAAGTGGTTACCAATGCAGAAGTTGTTGCTGATGACGGCTGGTCTTGAGAAGAAGAAGATGCCGAAAGGGATATTCCCAAAGCAAGCGCCAATACCCCCAAAAGAATAATGAAGACACCTACTGATATCTTTGCACGTCGTTGTTTCCACCATGGTAGTATTAGAGGTTCCTTGACGATAGGAGTTGCTTCGTCATCATCTACCGAATTTGTTTCTAAAGCTTTAGCTTCCTCAACTGTAGCACTCTCCTTTACTTCACTATTCTCTACTTCTACTTCATTAATATTACTACTTTTCTCTTCTGTTTGTGATTCAATATCCCCCAAACTTGTAATTTGATTCGTATCCCCTTCCTTTGTATCATCGTTGGTATCTTGTTTTACACCTGTTTCAATATCTTTCTCCGTTTCTTCTGCTGTTGTATGAGAAGATTCTACCACAGCTATTGGAGTTGAAATATCTTTCTGATCGTCATGCTTAGAAGTATCATCTGCCACTACTGGCGATGATATATTTTGATCCGGCACTTCCTTTACCTGAGATGATGTTTCTATTGTACTACCATCTTTGCCATCATATATACTATTTGCAATTGTAGTACTATCTTTGTCATTAACGATATTATCATTTTCAACAACCGGAGGAGGAGTAAGTTCATTAGTTTGATCAGTGATCACTGGTGTTTCAACAACAGTTTGAGTAGTAGTAGGTGTTGTTGATGTAGATATAATAGATTTGTCATGGTTAGTATCAGTATCAGTAGCTTCATCAGGACTAGTAGCAGTAGATGGGCTACTGGTATCATTTGTTGATGACTCGGATAAGGCATTGGACGATGGAGGTGACACACTGTCGACCTTTGCAATATTAGCTGTAGAAAAAGACGACTTATATGTCATCGGTGGCTTGATAGTACTACTAGCAGCAGTTGGACGATTGTTGTTGAATCTACTAATAAGAGAATCAATCTTACTAATTAAAGGTTCATCATCATTTTTTTTATCATCATCTTGCTTCTTCTTTGTCATGATGTCGATAGTTGATGGAGGCTGAAGAACATCATCATTTCGATTGGAATTGGATGTCGTCGTTGTTGCTAGTGTCGTTTGAGAGACAGCAGCGCTGCTACCTCCTTCCTCGATATCTATATCGTTTTGCTTCATCTTTGGGTATGTATATAATATACTATTGATTCATGTACTTTGACTTGGCAATATTCAGAGGTCATCGCTCTCAAAATGGGCAGTTGATTCGATGACCCCGAATAACTGGCGATCAAACGTATATAGATGAAGTGAGATAGGCTCTCTGGTTGTATGTGGTCAGGGGGTCAGTCAGTGGTGAGAGTAGTAGTGTTTGTCAGCAAGAGATATATGAAGGACGCAAGTAGGAGGAGAGACAACTATACATAGATTGCAAGTGTAGGTACACGACGGTAATAATTACTCAATGCCACAACTATTCATTATCCTACTCCTCCAACTATATTTGATTTCTATCTATAATATAACTAACTCAACATCAGCATTCACAATTGCAAAGAACACACATCATACTACTACCATGGCGGCGACAACAACAAATGAGCAGCCACAAGATCTTTTACCAATACTTAAACATGCATTACCAACAATAATTTCATATACAATACCATCAAATGGTAAAGTAGTACAAGCTAACGCCGAGGGTACTCCCATCTTAGCAAGACATTCATTGAGTTGCGTATCTGAAAAGTTTGATAATACTCAAAAAGACGAAGGAGAAGATCGGTTATTGATTAATGCAAAAGAACAACATGATGATAATGTTGATATCCAAGAGACTGAACTGTTTCTAAAGCGTGTAACGGCAACATCATATACACACAAATCATGGACAGACATGAGACGTACGCTTGTCTATTTACGAACAGAGGTACGATTTTATAATGAGATTGTACCATTGCTACTTGCCGAAGAGAATAATACACCCTCTGCATCACCTTTGCATAAGCACTTACCTACCGTTCATCATGCTGATTATAATTTGGATGGATTGATACCAGAGGATTGTCCAACTACAAATGCAAAACAACCATCACCCTTTGATGAAGGAGATGATGATGAAGCAAAACAAAAGAAACAACAACTATTAAAGGAGAAGGGAGGACACATTCTACTTGAATCACTTTCACCATCACATGGGTACTTTCAAGATTCACCAATCTCCAAAGAACAGGCATTGCAATGTCTAACAGCCGTAGCTGAATTGCACGCCTCGGCATGGGGTAATACAAAATTACTTGGAACTATTAATGATCGATTATCAAGTGCCGGAGGAAGTTATCAATTGTCATTTAGGAATCCAAAAGAATTAGAGAATATGGTTGCGTCTTGGGAATACTTTTGTGAGCAGTTTAAAGGGAATGATAAGGTGACTAGTATATTGAGTAAGGATAGTATTGCGAATTTAGGTCGACGGATTTATGATATGGCCGAGTACATCTCAAATGAGTTAACACCGCAGGTTGGAGATGACTATGCCACGTTGGTACATGGAGACTTTAAAGCAATGAATGCTTTCTTACCAAGTGAATCAAACAAGGAAGGAGAAGCAATCATGATTGATTTTAGTTGTGTTGGGATTGGATTAGGTATGTCTGATGTTGGTATGCATATCGTACATGCTGTATTACCTGAGGATCTAGACAATGGTGGTGAAGAGATGTTACTAGAGGGATATTTGACTGCCTTGGAAGCTGCAATGAATCGTAAACAAACTGGCAGTGACAAGGAGAAGTGGGTATATCCACGGAATGCAGCCCTTCGGCATTATCAACTTGCTTGTGTTGATTATATCAGATTTATCATGGGAAGATTTTGGAGGTCAGCAACACCCGAATCATTCGAAAAGAAGAAGACAAGTAAGAATACTACTCTGATCAATCGTAATTTGGAGGCTGCCCTTAGATTTATTCAAAAGGTGGATATTTATTTGGAAGTCTTTGAAAAGGAAAAGAAAGATAGAGAGTCAGCTGCACCATTATAGAGTGTGCATATTCTATTTCAAGAAGAAATTGCGGTCTTTACATATCATTACACCAAAACATACATGTTGTTTTGATATGTGTATTGTATTCTCTCTAATATTCAATCCAATTCCCAATTTAATTATCCTCTTGACTATTTCCAACCAAGCATAATCCTCTATAGCCCAAACATAATTATATTCCTCCCTTTATCAAATAGCACCCGTTTCAAACTAATCCCCACATAACTTAATAACCCCAATTACACATAATTACAGACCATAATTCAACCTAAATACATCATTATGTACATAATACTGACCCGGTGCCGTACCAACTAAATGAAAGAATTCACAAAAATGTAATGGATTATCACCACCAATTTGAATAGCCCCCGTAACGAAAATTACTATCGCGTTTGGATTCGATGATGGTTGAATATCGGTAGTTTTTACGGAATGTTTCACTTGTCCTACTGATTTTAATTTATTAATTATTGCAGGCGAACCTTGGACTTGTTGTCCTTCGAATGTTAGCATTGATTGTTCATTCTATGATTTGATGTTTTGTTTGTTAATTATTAATTGGTAATGTTGTTGATAGTTGGTTTGAGGCGTGATTTGATGTGCACAAGATATGAAAAGTGAGTGGCCGAAAGTACCAGATAAATGTACAAACGAAATATCATATAAATATAACCAAAAGATATCCTCATCAGCATATCCAAGCCACGCCACCAATTCTCCCTTCATCATATCCACACTTTTTACATACAATTGCAGATAGCAAATAATACAACCATACAATATCATATAATTTGATGATAACGTTGTTTAAATTAGCCACTTCATTCATCCACGCCATTTAAATATATACCGCAACCAATTTAATAGTATATATACTTGTCTCAATGCACCATTTTGAATGGTAGGTCGGTAGCAAAAAAAAGTGTTTTAATACTCACAAATAATCCACTTAATGCATCAACACCTGCATCGAATGTTTGATAGAAATGTTGCACGAATGCCTTGGCTACCTCTTCTGCACTCATTTTTGATTATAGTAGGGTTTATTAGTAGGAGACAGATCAAGGCGATAAGACGATAAGGCAAATCACAAGTCTCCATAAGCGGGGAAACTCTATTTGGGGCCTTAACTTAACCCACCGCAGGTACCCCCAGAGGGCTAGACCACGAAGTGGGCTAATAATTTAATTTCTCATCAACAGTCAACAGCCTCAACGGAGGTATTTACGTAGATAGATATATTATATGGTATGCCTACACTAATATTCCAACCAATACAATCAGTAATACAATCGATTTTGTTGGTTTGCATGATTACCATCAAATCTTCTCTTAACAATCATATCGAAAACAATATCTCTATTAGACAATAAGTGTACTTGTGCACCTTAATCCCAAATGAGTTTGTGCTAACCATACATTGAGAACAAAACATAATATGCAAATTCCACGGAAGGAAAATTAACCATTATTATACTAACTTAGGCGAGTTGGGCTGTTATTATAAATAGACGTAGTTGCAACGTCCACGTCCAACTAAATAAAGTATGTCTACGTCTGAAGATCAAGAACAATTTAATCAAGCTTTTGGAGAGCACACCGGTATCTCTCAAAGGCTTAGAGAGTGTATTAACGATATCAGACAATTAGCCCAGATTGAAAAGTTTACCTTGTATCTAAGTAATGCGGAGGTTTTTCAGACATGGGAGTGTTTTTCAGACATGGCATGGATATTGCTGGGTCGATACATTGGAAATAATAATCATTTGAAGGAGATGGATTTATATAATTGCAACATCACCAATGAAAATATGACATTACTCTTTAACGGGCTAGCAAAAAGCTCGTTATCTAAACTAGATTTAAAAAGCAATCCATTTGGTGTAAACGGAGTACGGTGTATGGTTGGATTCCTTCAAAACTCACCACAACTAATTTGCCTTGACTTTGGCAACACTAATATCAGCACGAAGGGCTTTGCACTGTTGATCCATGTAACTCCAACCATACTTTGGTGACCATCAAATGGCCTAAAAGAACGAAATCTTGGTTGATAGATATGGCAATCGGTTGCACCTACAAAGATGAGATAAAATTATTGGAAATGGATGGGATCTTAGGCCGACACAGATCAGGCATCAACTAAACCCAGCTCGGGCCAAGATCATTACGTATCAACTGAGAAGCTACATGAGAAAAGAGTTTTGCAGTATGCAGGGCATTGAGTACACTTCAATTGGTAGTCTCTTTGCAGATATTAATCCCAAACTACTGCCCGATATTCTTTACACTTATCGGGGGAAATCACGGTCAAAGTGAATTATATACCGCGCTCATACAGATGGTACCCGACCTCTTGTCTTGTATTGATAGAAATGCCATGATTAAGGATGAAATGTCTCGAAACTCATCACGAATGGCTGAACTGACTCGTCAACTTGCAGCTCTTTATGATAAAAATTGGATTAGTCCAGGGGGGATTAGTCTGCTTGCTGTACCCTTTAGAAGGATTATCTACGACAACCAGGTCTTCATGCTCAAATAATGACAATTAGTTAGAAAAGCGAGTGATAGCAACACAATTATATCAATCGGTATTTTAATACATTATATTAGGTTTATCGGGGATCAACATCAAGCGAGCTCCACAAATTACTAGTATTCCATCTTCATATATTTACAAGAGTGGAGTAAATGCCCTCTATAGTTTCCCAAGCGATGAGGTCCGGATGGCCACCTAACAAACCAGTACAGCGGTGCATGTGATCCGCTTGCCTCGAATCATCTTT
>Ga0214480_100640_pt1 | contig 17322 bp, 14 predicted proteins | sample M1_20Mar14CPVII9_3_FD_165042 | JGI IMG/M metagenome (GOLD analysis project Ga0214480, IMG submission 165042) | Marine eukaryotic communities from Monterey Bay, California, United States - M1_20Mar14CPVII9sort6BwellE17 | ecosystem: Environmental > Aquatic > Marine > Unclassified | place: USA... | reverse complement strand
GGAGCTTTCTAATTTACCAGGCTTATATTGTATCATCATCAATGTGAGGCCGTTTAATTGGGAGTCTTTTAGTGTTAGTGGGACATACATGTAAGTAGGTAAGCAAACATCATAAAAACCAAACATTATTATGCTTTCTCTATTACGGGTAGGTGTAAGGAACACTGCTATTAGAAGTAGCGTTGTGCCACCATGCAGGGCTACTAGAAGTATGTCCGTAAAGGCATCATCTACAACCGATGCGGTAAGTAAATGAGATGCACAAGATGTGCACAAAATGATTGCAATTTCTGTACTACTTACCTCCTCAATCTAATACACCTCTTTATCCAAATATTAATACATCACCTAAATAAACAAATCCAAAATAAATACAAAATAAAATACAGCTAACCCGTTTAGAAGGAGTAGATGAGCTTCTAACCGGCACAGGCGGAGTACCAGTGAATAATAAAGTTGAATATACAGTTTCACGTGTTGATGATCTAGTCAATTGGGCACGGAAGGGATCACTATGGCCCATGACATTTGGATTAGCATGTTGTGCAGTTGAAATGATGCATGCCGCTGCATCACGGTATGATATGGAAAGATTTGGTATGGTCTTCCGTGCCTCACCTCGTCAATCGGATGTTATGATTGTGGCTGGGACGTTAACTAATAAAATGGCACCTGCATTACGAAAGGTGTATGATCAAATGCCTGAACCTCGATGGGTAGTATCAATGGGATCATGTGCCAATGGTGGGGGATATTATCATTATTCATATTCAGTTGTTAGGGGATGTGATAGGATTGTTCCCGTGGATATTTATGTTCCCGGTTGTCCACCTACTGCAGAGGCATTATTGTATGGATTACTTCAACTACAGAAAAAGATTAAGGGGAATAAGAGTTTACTTCTCAAACTTAGAAAATAAAGTGAATACAGAGAATAGTGTATGAATTGGAGGGGGTATATCTTTGATTGCTGATGTCAAGGGAATGATTATAGAGGAAATCGGGGATTAAAGGAATAACACTGGTAAAATAATATTGTATCAATCAAAGGAAGTATTCTCTTTAAATGAAAATGACTATGGTATAGTACACAAACATGAGAAGATAAAAGTCAGGGAATAAATCTTGATAGTCTCCATCAAACTCGTTGTCAGTTAGTTGCAACATATTATCTTTATCGAGTATGTCATTCAATAATCAAAGCCCACCTTGGATGCCTTACTGTCATTATTGAACAGTAAAGTTGTTGTATCACCGGGCTGTGTATTAGAAGCAAATTTCGACTTGATAGAATTTGCAACTGTTAGCCCATCTACTGCAGCTGATACAATGCCTCCAGCAAATCCTGCCCCCTCTCCACAAGGGAATAGATTGTCAACACCAATTGCTTGCAAAGTATTGGCATCTCTCTTTACACGAACTGGAGATGATGTTCTTGTCTTTAATATAAATGAGAAGATATTAGATGAGATGACATAAGTATAGTAAAGGAATCCTGGGTAACTTGTTGTACTTACTTCAACACCATGCAGCAATGCCTCATCACAAAGAAAGCCAGGCATTTGCTTGTCAAAATGATTTGTTATAGCATTCGAAAGTGCCTTGTATATCGGTTGTGGATATATATCATGGCATGCCGCTGACTTGACACCGAGTCGATAGGAAGATGATGGAACCGTGCTTGATACTTTCCTATTCACATAGTCGGTAAGTCGTTGCACTGGAGCTCTCATGTCACCTCCTCCTAGCTCGAAAGCTCGAGCTTCCATATCTCGCTGAAACTGAAGACCTGCAAGACACCCATGCTTTGATCTATAACTATCTAGTATTGGATCATCTGGATTGACAGTAACAACTAAGGCTGAGTTGGCGTGTAGAGAATCTCTCTTACTGAATGACATGCCATTTATACAGAGCTCGTTTGGCTCGGTTGAAGAAGGAACGATTTGTCCACCTTGGGTGTTATAAAGTAAACAACAAGTTAGTTAGTTATATATCCACGACAACGACTCGTCTCAATTTGAACTTACCTGGACACATACAAAAAGAATATGCTCCTCTATTTGATTCCCCGTCAAATGCCTCATTGGTGGCTAGTCTGTAAGATGCTACTGGAAGTTTTCCTTTATGAGATATGGATTCGCCTTCATCCTTTCTGAAATGCTCAATATTGGCTTTATCCGTTGATATCTTTCCACACAGTGCTCTAGAACCCCAATCCTTTCCATATTGTATTTCATTGATAATGCTCTGAGGATGCTCTATTCTATATCCAACGGCAAATCCTTTTGCTTCTAGTTCCACTCCAGCTTCATTTAGTTCATAATATACATCCCTAGCTGAGTGACCGGTAGCTAAAACAACAGCATCACCATAAAATGTTTTGCTAACAGTTTCCTCTTCTTGGGGTAGTGTGTCTTTTTCATTTGTATTTCCTCGTTCAACTACGGGTATGCATGTTGCTTCTACTGAATTGATTGACTCATCTTTGATTTGAAATTTGTTTGCACGGCTACCAAAGTGTACTTCACCACCCATTGATCTCAAATCAGCTCGCATATTCCGCAGCAGTCGTACGAGATTATCTGTTCCTAAATGAGGAGATCCTTCCACAAGAATCTTTTCGGGTGCGCCATATTTTACAAGTGTCTCTAAAACAAAACGAACTGCTTCACTATTTCGTCCAATACGTGTCGTTAACTTTCCATCAGACCAAGTACCTGCTCCTCTGTTCGTATATGTATGATAAGAGGGTCATAAGATATGAGCAAACAATGTAAGTATCTCATAAACAAGTATGAAACTTACCCCTCGCCAAAGCTAAAGTTTGACTCTGGATCTAAGTTTCTCCTGTGTATCAATGCTCCAATACTCTTTCCTCTGCCCTCGACAGGGAGTCCTCTTTCTAGCAATATGGGTGTAAATCCAGATGATGCTAATGATAGAGCACAGAATAGTCCAGCTGGAAGATACGCGTTTCACAGTTATTAAGATGAAAGAGAGACGATAGTAACTCAAGTTAGTGCATACGGCTTGCAAAGACAATCAAATGAAGATAAATGAAGGCCAAATGAAGCACTCATATCTGAATTACTTCATATTGAACACATGAATTCATATCATAAAACAATACTAACGCGGACTTTCCAGGTCCTGCTCCGACGATAACAATTTTTGGTTTCTCATCTTCTTTGTTCTCTTCTATATTGCTCGTATTTACAACCTCCTTGTTGATGTTACTGCCCAGTCTCTCCATTCTTCCAGGTTGATTTGATAAGTTCAATTCTTTCAACGCGACCTCTCTTCTAAGTTTTATATCAACCACATAGGTGTACTTAGGATCTGCCCCCCTTCTTCTCCTCGCATCAATTGATCGTCTTACAACCACGACATCCTTTAGTTGAGGTGGTAATTGTATAGTATTGTCAGTACTTTCCACACTACTATTACTACTATAATCTGATTTGATACGAAGTCTAGATAGTAGAGAATCAAGTACTGGAGGAGTCAAGTATGAACGTTCTGATGGTATATCATCATTTTGTTTGTTTGTAATACTTGACGACATATCGTCGGGGTTGACGTCAATTCCATATACTCTCCATGTTTCTATCTCATTTGGATTCTTCACTTGTCTAGTTTGTTTATGATTTCTACCCCGTCGACCTTTTCTCTTCTTATTACTCTTAAGAGCACTCCTCCCTTCTGTTGCCAATTGCAAAGTAGTAATTTTCCATTGTGTGTCGACTTTACGATTTGTGGTGTGTGTACATTGGGATGGGAATAGGTAGGCAACGCTTCCACCGCATAATACTATTACTATTATTATCAGTATTTGTAGTAACATCATTATTATCCGCTCAACTTGGCTATCGGCGGCATCAATCAATTACAAAAACAAACCATCAAAAAATCATCAATCATCAAATCTACTTCTAGTTCATAAAAGGATACCGGTAATGGTATCCTGTCCTTGAATGAATGAGGCATACTATGGCAGAGGTTCATTTGACATCATTCATCATACTTACTCGTATCAGGGGGATTGTATCTTAGGATTAGATTTAGCTTTAGTTTAAGAAATAGCATCATCATTATCGAATTCGAGACCTTAGACGAAGTGCTTCTGCAGTGCATGCTTCACAATTAACAGCAATCATTACAACTCCATCCTTTCCTTGTTCGTCATATGTAGTCACCAACAGTGCATTTAACTCGCTAGCATTTCCAGTGAATACTTCACCATTAACATGGGTCACAACATCACCTTTCTGAATACCAGACTTACCAGCTTGACCCTTTACACTTCCAACTAAGACTCTTTGAGTTCTAGCTGTCGGCATTCCTCCATCTTTCCTTTCATCGTTGGCACTCTCCTGTTCACCCAAAGCAAGAATCTTCTTCACTGAGATTTGCTCTACTGGATTCTTCGGCCCTACACGAGAATGAACTACTGCCTTGTTTCTATTTCCTGAACTAGTACCAATCCTTGCTCTTGCAAATGCATCCGCAACAGAGCCATCCCACTCATCATCTACAAATGTCATAGTGGCTCCTCCTTTTATTGCCCCCGCACCTTTCCCGAGTAATCCTCTAAACCAGGACTTTGGTTGCTCGGGAGGAGGATTAGCAAGTAATTCGGCCTCCTGTCGTGACTTTAAGGCCATCTTCTCAAACTCTCCAGTACTGAGTGTAATAGATAATGGCATTCGTGCTGGAAGTGGCCTCCGTAACTTTTCCCTTGCCTGATTCTCCATTTGTCTTTGAAAATCATTAACTGGTGTATCTTCTCGAGATCTGTTAGTTGTTATACCAGCATTAGAATATCCGTTGCGCATTGTATTTGTATTACCAGCATTTTGCAGTGCTGTGGTAGTGCGTGCAGTATTGGCAGCTACATTGTTTGGTGCATTGTTGTTTGCTGTTGTTGAATTGTGTACGGATGGTATCATACCTTTCCTCAAGAGTTCTGCCACACCAGATAATATTTGTGCTGCTTGACATAATTGATCAGGATATCCACTTGTCATGAGTTGTGTAACATACTTCTGCTCTTGCTCCGTCATGCTAGAGTATACCATAATTAAGGTGTATATATTAGTTATAACAATGAGGAACACATATAAATAATAAGGTGCACCATAACAAATTATTGTACTCACGCGAAATCTAAACCACCAAAGAGAGATGAATCTATTTCTAATGGCTTGGAACCCTTCTTCTTTGGACTTCCATCATCCTCGTATAATACTAGTCCATCTTTCTCCTTCCAATACTTGCATTGCAACTCCTTAGCGCTTAGTTCACTATCTGTAAAAAAAAAATGAAAGAGAAGATGATTGGAACATATGTTAGTGCATGACATTAATAAGAGCAATCAATGAAGGTATGGATATCATGACATCATATCAAACACACAGAATTAAATGCCAAAAACAATACGAACGCGGACTTTCCAGCAACTTTACACAGCTCGTTAGAAAGTGCTTTTCTGCGATCTATTATAGTTCCCTCTATTGTGTCTGAGATGTCGGCTCGGCAATTTGGACAATTTAAATGAACTTTAACATGACGATTACCATCGCTTGCCATTTCATAGTCATCTTTTGATGATGATAAGAGGGAGGTAAGACAGTTGATACAAAAATTAAACGAACATTCACTGTTGGGGCATTTGATAGGGTGTTCATGATCATATGCGGCCATATCATTCAGACAGATTGGGCATGTCTCATCCTCCTCTGCTGTACTATGGTCCATCGGGAGGGTGTGGTATACTTATTATTATATTGACTACGAAATGGTCTGTTGTTTATGATAAGTCGTAAAAAATTGTAAAACTCAAAAGTTTGTTGCTATGCTAGGGCTGAGTCTGGCCGTCGTATCACTTTAGGTAGCACATGCACCCTGAATGAAGTTCACATAAGTAATGGAACATAACTTGACTTCTAATATGCTTTCAACTTTATTTTAGGTGTCTGGTGATGAGAAACAAGTCATAAATCTCATGTATTCATAATAATATGCATACATATCAGTTTCAGAGGCGTAACTAAGTCATATCGTCTTGCGGATTTATCGACTGTATAGCGATGCCCTATTCATTGCTTCAGAGGAACCGATAACTGGAAGCAAATCTGGCCGTTCGAATGCGTCTTCAAACAGATCTTCTGGATTCTCTCCTTTACGACGAGCTTCAAAGCTAAGAGGTTGGAAGAAGTCGCCGCCCTTTCTTCTATTGATCATAATACCGCCAACAACAGCCACTTCGTTTGCAACGTCAAACAAGTCTTTATTACCAATAATTTCCGATGTGATGAGTTCTCTAATAATACCGTACATTTGATATGTAACAAAAGCAATAGAATCTTCACTCTCTTCAATCCCCTTTAGACGGGGGGCCAAAAGCTGAACGATGTTTTCCAATTGCGGATCATACTCTTTGTATAGGTTTGTGTTTTCATTCTCGAGTACAAGAAGAGGGTCTTCAGCCGTCTTTTTCTTCTTCTGTAATGCTTTATATGCGCCAATTGCTGCTCCACATGCGGTCGACACCTTTGCCTGTCCATCTCTTTGTAATGATCCGACACTTCCATTTTCTATATTGTCGTATTTTGTACAGTTTGACATACATATCACATGAGCATGAGTCGAGTAGCGTATATCTAACATATCACATTTCAAAATACAAATTCTTACCATCTATACCGACATGTGGGGCGAATAACACAAGTAGTTTGCCATCGTCAGGACAATGATGAAGGTAGGCACCGAATCCACTCTTGCCTGCAAAAGGTAGACCTCCAAGTCCTCCCAAAGCAAAACCTTCCTGCCACCGATTAACCATAAGTGGGATGAGCTGTTCTTTTCTATTGTTCACTTCATCTGCACATACACTATGACCAAAGAGAGTATTCTCAGGTGTAAAGCCTCTAGCCGTGAGTACATTTGCTATTGCCTTGTCTACATCGGATGATAACATTGCAGTTGGAAAGAGTTTGTTTTGTGCATCTTCGGCAAGCTCTTCTAAATATCCCGATCTTAGACGTTTCTGTGCAAATTGAAATGTATTTGATCCTGATGCCACAAACAAGCTACCGAAAGTTGCAGTAGCGACACTCAATACTTCTCTTCTTCGAGATGATGATTTCATCTTTTGTGCTACTGCCCGAAACTCTTCTTTGTCGATAAATCCGTTCCCATCTGTATCGAACTTGGTAAACATATCATCTACCTGCTGATCAAATAAGCTTCCTTTAGTTGATGTTAGATGTGTTGGCTGATGTCTCGATGTCATCGAAGGAGTAAAACCCCAAGTTGAGCATATCATATGCATAACAAAATTTATTAGAATCGATCTTGAACATACTACCGCCATTGTTGAAATGATACTACCCTGTTTATTTATGTCTAGAAGAGAAGATGGAGCTGCCAAGTAATTATGCCCTACAATACAAGAGCCACGGTGACTCATACTGCGTCATTGTTCCTCTCCTCTTACGTACCCACTTTGGGTATCCTTGGGTGCAGGTACCTAAGGACAATTTTGTACGCAGTTTTCAATTTCTCATGAACACTGAACACTGCATACGGTGTTGAAATCCATAGGGCGGATGTAGTTGTGCCTCGGGAGGATAAGTTGTGGTCGTATGAAACATTACAAGTCAGAATCGACGATAAATTTGAAGAGGCACAACATAAAGCTAAGCATGATGAAAGAGTAGTAGCCTATCCGCCTATGCAATTTTAGTTGATGAGAATTGATGCTTTACGATTACATACAATAGATAGCAGTTTAAGTTTAATGATGAATGCAACAACAAACAAAGAAATGGGGAAAAGTATACTGCCAAATATAATTAAGAAGAAGAACAGAACTAAATTAAAGTTAGCTGATAGTATGATTCGAAGGGTAGAGCCATTATGTCAACAACAAGAACGACCACTACCGTCGACGTCGAAGAAGACCCTCACCCGTCTTATTGCAAGAAGGAATTGGTGGGAGATTGAATCTCTCCTCTCCACGGAAGAGTCAGTTGAATCAATGAAGATTGATGAAAAGAATATAATAACAGAGGAGTCAGTAGTACATTTCAGTCTGCGGTATAGAGCTCCCCTTCATATTGTCAAACTTCTAGCACTTAGATATCCTAAATGTTTGACTAGACCAGATTGTACTGGAAAGTTTGCCATTCATGTGGCCTGTAAATACGGATCGCTACCGACTGTTGTTGAGTATTTAGTGTCAGAGAATAAGCACGCTGCCGGTTGTCAAGATCCGACAGGTAAAACACCAATTCATTATCTAGCCGAGTATTATGCTTCAAACTATGAATCTCCTTCCCATCTAGTGAATGAGAATATGTGTCAGATTATCCGAATATTAAGGGAAGTGGCTCCGGAAAGTTTTAATATCGAAGATAATGAAGAGATGAATGCCATCGAGTATGGAATTGAGAATGATTTAGATCTCAGGATTATCAAGATGATGCAACGGGCAGCTAGGTAAGCAGGATTGAGTTGACTTGTGTATATGATATGGTTTTGCTATTCCACTAACAAATGCTAACCCCCCCCCTACCTCCCTCTCTTCTTGGTACTTGTGTAGAGATGATTGGAGACAATTACGAGCTAGCAGTGGTAAGAAACATGATGAGCTTGCAAGGGATATCGTGCGCTCTACAAGTGAGGCACGCCTGAATATTGACAGCATGAATGACCGGGCAACTGTCCCATTCAAGAGCTTCGTGGCCAAATCTGCATAATAGTTTGCTTTGATACTGTTTTGTTTGGAATTTTGCTATGTACATATTACTAAATTAAGCAGTAAGATTATCATCATGCGTATGTCGTATGTACGCATCAATATACACATGATATGCAATGTATTCGATATTTATATACCTTACACGCTTTATGAAAAGAAACCACCCGAGCCAGCCGGTGACATACTGTCTTCATCTTCGTCGTCGTAGCTACTCTTTCTACTACTATTGCTATCCCCATCATAACCACCACCGCTGCCGCCAGAATAACTACCTTTATTACTCTTCCTGAGCTCTGCTTCTGCCCTACTCTCCAGAATATCTATATGTCGTACAATTATCTTTGGTTTACGTCTTTGTTCGCCTGTTGTTTTGTCAACCCAACCATCTTGAGTTAGACTCCCAGTTATGCCCAACCTTGATCCCTTCTCGACATAATTAGTGACATATTCTGCATCTCTTCCCCAGAATTCTAAAGGGAACCAATCTGTTTCCTCTTCGCCTGAGCGTATATTGCGTACTTTTCTCTCTAGTGAGTGATACTTTCTTTTTACTGCAAGTGATAGATTAAGAACAACCTTGCCATCATCAAAGTATCGTGGCTCAGGTGCATTCCCTACTCGACCAACAAGTGTTACTGTGTTGATTTTGGGTAAATGTTCATCAAATGGAGTTGCTAACATTTCTAGTTCTTCCAAAGTCATGGGATCTTCTTCTTCTTTTTGTGCAGAAGATGGTGGTTGTTGTTGTGGTTGCTTTTCTACTTCTTCAAAGAATCCACCACTACTGCTACCACTAACTTTACTGCTATTATCGTCATCACTACTACTAAAGAAATCACCACCGTCATCTTCTGCCATTTGCAAATTAGTAAATTTCCTTGTATTATATGATGTGCAGTGATTTTGATTTTGCGGTATATAATTTATAAATGATGTACGGTGATGTATAGATTGTGGAGGGGATAAGTAGGCAGCAACCCCACTACATAGAACCAGTACTTTTATTATTGTCGATAGCATCCTCATCTTTTATATATGCTAAGGTTTATTGTAAAGATACTCTCTAGAAATAGCGTAACTTGGTACCTATTGTCAGCTGACGTCTCTTTACCAACAATTAGCGAGCAATGTAGATTGGTTTATATAGAAGAGCTCAGTCCATGTGTACTTCCTTGCTCATCATTTTGATTGCAGTTTAATTGTTAATGAGAGTGTGGGAGCGTGTCTCATTCTTACACAGGCTAAATTATTTTTGCTATGAACCCTGGCTAAATGTATTTCCAAACAACATACTCATTACACTATGACAGCATGTAACTATTCTCTACATGAGTCTATTTAAACTCGACCTTTACTAGGCCACTCTCCTCTTCTCCACTGATCTCTGCAAATTGCTTACCACCAGAAGAAGTAAACTCAACGATGGACACAATCAGCTCTTCCGAAGCCTCTCCCTCTTCAAATAACTCATGATACATACCAGGCAACTCTAGGAATCTCTTCTTACCTGTAGCCGTACCTACACGCTCAAAGAAGTCGCGAGATGCATTCTAATGATTATAGTATGTAATTGTGTGCATCGTATTTGTATACATTATGTTGCAATACCCCATTTGACGATATGAAAGAGTAGAGAGTAATCAGTTATTGGATCATGTATTCAATTGAATGCATATACAATATGTATATGTAACTTACTATTGATGTGCAGCGATCATCAGTTCCGTGCATCAATAAGATGGGACAAGTAATCTCTCCTCTCCGCTCCTTTACAATGTCGAATGTTTTGTCTACTTGTATAGCTGTACGAACTATCAGCTTTCCCTTTGTGACGTATTTATCATCAATATATGCTTGAACTGCTTGTAGATTACGGGAAAGGTCCTTAGGACGTACTGCATCGACAATCTTAGCTTTCGGAAGGAGCCTATCAAGAACAGGTGCAACCATTTTCTGAATCTTAAGCTGTATGTCCATGTCAACTCCAAGTGCTGGGCTTGTGAGTATTAATCCATCAATATGATAGCTTCCTAATCTCCAAGCCGCCATGATTGATATCTGGAAGAACGCGTCATACGATTTATGAAGATGAAGAAAGGCAACATAACTTCTGTTAGTACATGTGGTTCAGTGAACACACAAACTCATACAAATGAACAATACTAACACGGACTTTCCAGTGCTCCCATACTCTGTCCCATAAGGATTAAAGGAGGGCATACACCATCTTTCAGAGGAATAGAGATACGTTATTGTTTTGATGAGAGAACATGACATGAACAATAAAAATCTATTACAACATAAAGCTCAACTAACCTCTATCAAGATATACTTGTTGGGACTTTTTGATATAAGCCACAAGATCTTCTACGTAGTGATCAAACTTCTCAATATAACCTCTCGGTTCTCCTTCACTCCGACCATGTCCCGAATGATCAAGACTGTATACATCTGTTCATGGAGAGAATACATGCATATGCACATATTAGTTGAGAGATGAAATGGTACAAGGTAAAGTTATATATATTCATATCTTCTTACCTACACCAGCTTCTGACAATGACTCATACAAACCGATGTACCCTTGTCTTAAACAGTGTTCCATTACACCATGTGACAGAAAGAACATTGCCTTGGGTGGATCAAGCTTTCTTTCGACAATACAATCATTCTCCGTTCTAAATTTGGTTGTATCATTTTCGTCAACTTTCTCTTCTGGTATGATATGATGTTTAGGTGGTAGGTTGATAGTAAAGAGTGATTGAGATCTTGAATTCTTTATGGTGCCAACTTTAAAGTTTATTGGCAGATCTTTACTACCATAATTTGTGTTCTCTTCTTTGGGCATTATCTTTGACTTTGTTCTATGAAATGAATATGCAAGTGCCACAGATGTTAAAGTGAGTAGAGAGACTGCCTGAATGATGTTATTGGTACTATTATTTCCCATGTATTGATTATTAGTACGTGTTGTAGGTTAAGTACAATATATGGTGTGTTCTATTATTAATCAATCAAGTTGTAGCAGCTGCCGCACTGAGCTGAATTGAAGACGATGGCTTATCAACTCCGACAGAACTCCGACACGTCTGATGCTGATAATTTGTACCACTATTCTAACGTCCAAGTCTACTACTGTTTGCAACCCTATAATATGGATCTATAAATGCACTGAGTGTTTGGATTCGGATGATAGGCACGTGTTATAATATTACATACTAGGAATCTACAATCATCAACCACAAAGAGTCAATGAGGATAAATTCAAGTGATATAAAAAGATACGAAGCGGTATCTTTCCAGTTGCAAGCTGTCGTTTTTACAAGTAAATAGTATAACGACCAAAGCAATGTGTAATAACGCTAAAGCATTACCCTACACTACAACATATATTTGGAAGAACCTCCTCTTGCACCTTCCTCCTGAAGAGCACTCTTTGCCTTTGCAGCGTCTTCATTGAAGATGTCCAACAATTCCTTTGCCATCCTGCCAACATCACTGTCCTCTCCATTAAAAAGCATTGCATTCTCAAACACAAGTCTTGCATCTTTTTCGAATGAAGCAATGTCCTTGTATACGCCATCTTCGAGCTTATTCTTGACCAAATTCAGATCCATAGGATGCTCAACTATCTCATGATACTCTGGAATACCCAACTCAATAGGATCAACGGCATCTCGGAAGACCCATCCATGTTCATGATCAATTAGCTTTGTCACAAGGGGTAGGCAATGTGCAACAATATATTCAGGTGCAAGTTGACCAGTGCTTGTCGAATCAATATCAAATATTTGAAAATCTTCTTCTCCGAGGGGTTGTTCGAGGAGATCAGATGATCCAATTGCAAAGGATTCTATATTCATATCTGGTGCTTGTTGATTATCACCTACTCTAGCAATTTTACTGGGACGTTGCGACTCTTGTGCGTCTACATTCGGTATATCATCTGCGGCAGATCTCTTCATATTACCTTGTTGTTGTAGGTTTCGAATTTCCTCTTGAATCATTATTTCTTGATTCACAAATTGTTGATTCATACGTTCTACTGTCTGTTGTTGCTCCTGTAGTCTTTGTGCTTCTTCTGGACTGGATGCCGTCTCGAGCTGTCGTTTCAATTTCTGACTTTGGGAAAAGAGACTTGCCTGGAGGAAGGATTTGGAAGGAACGAGATGTTAGAATATGAGAGATGTTCATATTTAAGAAGAGCAATAATCCATAAGAAATAGGTATGAAACTTACCTTTTGTCCCCGAACACTCTGCAAGAGGGTTTCCTTTCTCTCGATATCCTGCTGCAAATCTGTTACATTAACAGGCATGGAGATGGCCTCCTCGTTTTGGGGTTCATTGTTCTCAATTTGCAATATATCACTTGGCCGCCGATGCCCTGGCTTGGGTGATGACGAATTATCCTGTTCCCCCGCTATTACATTTAACGGCTCAGTGTCAATTTCGATGTCACTTGGCTTCTTTTCTTGACTACTTCTCACATCACTGGTGGCGGAATCAAGATCTCCCAGTACTGGTGTTGTCGAAGCGAGCTTCTCCTCATTATCAAGCACCAATAATGTATCCAAATCATCTGTACTCTTGTCGCCCTTTTTACGCACATACTCTAACACTGGGCCGCACATTGCACAAGATTCCGTCTTGCCTTCACTCTTGCATATGCGGTAATGATTCAAAACGCACCGCGAGCTTACACAGTGCCGTACAGTGCATTTGTTTTCACGACACTCCTTCATGTGCTTCCATAGGGTTACTATCTGAGGACACCCTTTGGTTTTGCAAGTAGGCCCAATATCACATTTGGAGGCGTGACGGATCAAGAGAAGACGACGTTGTTGTTGTAGGAGATTCCTCTTTGTGTCTTGGTCTCCTCCTCCGAATGATTCTTGTGACAAACCAGATGCTGCACCGATACTAGAATAATCATCCGTGCTTCTGGCCTTGTTTTTCTGATGCTGTTGTTGATTCCTCTGTTGGTTGCTCATATTGTTCAAAGAATTGGCACTGCCATTACTTGGACCTCGAGACACGGCCTCCATCGGCACGACTTGTTTGTTATTCTTCTTTGAAGGGTCGCGATTTGAGGTCTTCGAAGTGGTAGAGGATTGTCCACCAGATTGTACACTTTTAAGGCTCGCCGACCCTGTAACTGAGGAGGTGTCATCTACTCCTCCCCCTTCTTCTCCAGGGTTGGCCATTCCCTTGGCAATTGTACTTAAACGTCGTTTAAGTGATGCAGGGTCCTTATATTCCTCCTTCGTATGTGCATTCCGGTAAAGATGTTCCTCAAACTTCTTCGCCGTCAGGGGAAGTTGACTAGAGAGAGAAATGCAGCATCATATGAGCAAACAAGAAATTGGCAATACCACATAAACAACATTGTATAAGAATGACTCACTTTCTACTCATATTATTCACATCCGGTCTCATGCGTTCAATAACCTTGATTATATGAAAATTCATCCTCCTCCTTTCTGCCAAGTCCGAATTACTCTGCCACCCACCAGCAAAGTGACCATCTAAACTTTCTGTTGTGCCCCCAGCCGAGGGACCAGAGGAGCGTACTAATATTGCACCCGAGGCATTATGCATAACATTCACATCGTCGGCTATTGGGTTGGGTTCGGCTTCAGTGGGTAATGATACTGACTCTTCTTGGGAGAATAATGAACCCTGAGATGAATCACAACGAACTTCTTCCTTAGTCGACGATGGTGCCTCGCCATTATTTGTAGTAGCAACAGCACTAGCATCCTTGTGGGGTGGTGATGACTTTGCTTTACTATCCTTCTTACTCTCAGATTGTTGAGGCAGATTAACTACTGGAGGTTGAGCCTTTGCTGCATTCTTCTCATTTTGCTTCTTTTTATCACCTTGATTCTTTTTTGTAGATTTATTCTGGGAAGTAGGAGTCTTTCCATGCTTACTCTTTGGTCGGTAATTTGCACCAAGTAACCCTCTTTTAGCTGCCTCCTTCTCAAGAGTTTGTAGATCTGGCTGTTTCTTTGAAGATGCCGCCTGCTGATTCTTAGGTACTGATGAGATTAAACCTCTTGTTGCCGTATTATTCTTGTTTTTAGCCTGTTCTTGAAGCATGTGCTCCAACATAGCTTGTTGTTGATGTTTTAGTTGTTGTATATGTTGTGCCTGAGTAGTCACCACTTGCTGTGGCTGTTGTTGAGGATTTTTGTTATTAATATTAGTCGCATTACTCAATTGTGATGCCGAGGACATTCGTCTCATGGCATCAATAACCTGCTGGTTCTGTATTGGCAGTGGTGGGTTTGTACTTGTACTTGCGCGTGAACCATTACTACTTTGACGACGATGTACACTCCCCGGACGAGAAGGGCTACTACCTTGACTTAGTACTGATGGAGCACGATTATTAGTATTATTCATCGTTGCAGCCCCTTGATTTAAAATGTGAGGAGTATTCATCTGGTTGGAACTTTGGGAAATCAACTGCTGCTGCTGGTTTCCGGCGTGATTCTGCATCACTTGAGGATATGGGATATTTGATTGAGGGATATTCGATTGACGGGTGAGATTAGTGGTCCCCAATCCCAAATTATTAGTACTATTATTGCCCGCAGACTGCTGTAATCCATAACTCCCGCTCCCTTGTTGACCCTGTTGCATCGTCGAACCTTGTAAAGCAGGGGGGAATTGCTGCTGAAATTGTTGTTGGTTTGGTATCTGCTGTTGTTGAGACTGTCCCCCTAATGGAGATAATCCAAATACCTGCTGCTGAGAGGGATGCTGGTTCATTTGTTGCTGCTGCTGTTGTTGTACGCTGCCCCTTCCCGCAACCATTCCCCCTTGAAGATGAGATTGCTGCAATTGTCGCATTTGCAATTGTTGGATTAAAGCCTCATTATTCTGCTGTAATAATTGGTGACTATGAACAGATTGGCCTATCCCATTATTCATAGTTAGGTCTATTGATTGAGGTTGGTTGTTCATACCCATAGCATTATTGACAACATTCTGAGAGTTTTGTTGCTGTAGTGCGCTTCCCATCATCCCGGTACCATTGTTATGATGGATATTAGAGGGTTCTGGTTCTAAATTCATGACATTGTCCAATCCACTCTCCCAATCAAATGCGGCGGTCGTCTCATCAGGTTCCTGATCTTGTTGTTGCTGATGTGAGGGTTGAATGTTGTTGTTATGTGATGATTGTTGCTGCAAATTATTATTCATCATTTGGTTTTGATGATTATTAACCTGTTGCTGCAACTGATGATGTTGTTGCAATTGCATACCATTATTGTTGTTATTATTATTGCTAAGCTGCCGCTGATGTTGCAATTGATTTTGTAACATTTGCTGCATTTGCATAGCGGCAGAATTATTATTGTTATTATTATTATTCAACTGACCTCCTCCAAATTGCATATTATTATTATTCTGCTGCTGAAGTTGACGCTGTTGCTGTTCATGAATCTGCTGTTGTTGCATCTTCATTTGTTGATGCATTAGTTGTATAGCGGCTTGGTTGGGCTGATTAGTATTATTCACTTGTTGTGAAAATTGATTATTGTTGGGCATGCCCATATTATTGTTATGTTGTTGATTAGGCATCATATTATTTCATAAATATATGAACTATATCTATCTCTTACTCTCCTCCTCGTGCAGTACACCGTCTAATCTCTAGCGTATCCACTCATTATCATACATACCTAGGTAGATATCATCGTCACCACATACCTACACACCTCACACAATTGATTGTCTCTGTGTCTTTCTTGGTAGGAAAGAATAAAAGATACCATACCATATACCCAAGAGGTTTTTGATGCCAAGCTATCTGGTCATGCCTCAAAGCAAAAATATTTTGGCAGTAACAATACATATCAAACAGGAAATATCAATATAAACGACAAAGGCATATATAACACCAATCGATGGCCACTTCATTTAATTAGATTCCACCTTTGCGCACAAATACTAGCAACAAATGCCTGAGAAAAAAATGCTAAAATGGCTATCACCTGATGACCTGGCACCAAGAGCTTTGGCAGTAGGTGCATGAACTTTTTCAGAGTAGTTGTGAAGTATTTTGATGGGTGAAGAACAGTCATACTGCCTGTTGATGAGAATGTAAACGACCAGAGTGGCATTTTGTGCACACTCTGAGAGGCAACGCCAAGAAGGGCAAGAGAACTCTGGCTGCCAACACAAAAGGACACAAAAGTGTGATAAAGGGACTTATAATCCTGCTGATAGTGTTCATTGCCCTCTATTAAACATTAAAAATGGCAAGCAAACAATATATAAGCATCATATGACAATAACATTGCTGCCAAACAGCTGGTTCGATTTCGAAAATCTGACCCGATCTGAGGCACAGGAGACTCAAAAGAGAACTGCCAACAAGTACCAAAAAAGTGTGATGGAGCAACTTAGACACTATCCCAAGTCCTTACCTATACATGGGATGGCTTTGACAAGCACTGGCAGGAAAATAGAGCACAGGAAGGTAGTGGATGACACCCAAACGTACGAATCAAATGGCTTGGTTTCCCTCGAAAATTTGGGA
>Ga0214480_100639_pt1 | contig 17330 bp, 9 predicted proteins | sample M1_20Mar14CPVII9_3_FD_165042 | JGI IMG/M metagenome (GOLD analysis project Ga0214480, IMG submission 165042) | Marine eukaryotic communities from Monterey Bay, California, United States - M1_20Mar14CPVII9sort6BwellE17 | ecosystem: Environmental > Aquatic > Marine > Unclassified | place: USA... | reverse complement strand
CACTGATACTGCTGGTAATGAAGTTTTGAATGATGTAACAGAGGCTATGTCGGACAACTCAGCTATGGAAAGTGCTTTTCAAAGCTCTGGAAATACAGTTCTTGCTGGCACTACTGTTCAGGGGAATACAGTTGATCAAGATGTGGCGACAACTAGCTCAACCTCTACAGAAACTGGGGTGAGTTAATTATCTTTCTTCTGTTGATATGTTCATGATTGAAACCGAACCTGTATCTCATTTTGTCACATTCTCCTCCATTATATATCCATTTCAGCCTCCTCCAGAGACAACGTCACCGCCCTCACAGTCACCAACATCAAGTCCAAGTTCATCTCCACCTACGACAAGTCCAAGTTCATCTCCGTCGAAGTCCCCAACATCATCTCCATTTGCATACGGTTCGGGGCCATTCGTTACACTTGAAACTTCGTCAGAGCTCGTGACGATTCCAAGACCCCCTGAGCCTGCAGGTTTGAATGAAGATGAGTCTAGAAGGTCACTTTCTGCTAGAAGTAATTGTCCTCAAGATGAGGCTGGACTACACTCGTGGCACGATGCAAGTACCTGGAGTGGTGGACAAGTTCCGTCAGCTGGTCAGGATGTGACCTTACCAGCCAATTCGAAAGTACTTATTTCTCAAAGTATTGACGATGAGCTGGGCATAATTACCATACCTTCCAGTTCGGAACTAATCTTTGATGAGAATGACTCTTCTCCAATCACTCTTGATATTTCCGGTATGGATGTTCAGGGTGCATTAAAGGCTGGTTCAGGCACTTGTCGATACTTGACAAAGCTTGTCATTACTTTACACGGAGCTCGGCCGACCGATATAAATATTTATGGTCGAAGTGATACTGCCGTCGAGACATACAAGGGTATATCCGTCGACGGAGGAGTGATTAGTATGCATGGGAAACGATACTACCCTACATGGACACGATTGTCGGAATCGGTAGCTGTTGGGCAAACATATCTACTTGTACAAGAAGAGGTGAATTGGGAGGTAGGGCAAGAGATTGTGTTGACTACTACTGCCATTCACGATTCAAGAGACTGGCATCAAAATGAGGTCATGACCATTGACTACATTGTAAACAACCCTGTTCCTGGAGTTGGTTCGGCTATTCATTTGTCTACCCCGGCTGCTTACGCACACATTGCCAATAATGGATACCAAGCTGAGGTTGGACTGCTTACTCGAAACATTGTAATACAAGGAGCTGCCGATGATTCAGAACCAACAAGTACAGATGACTGTGAAGCCACGGGTGAATGGCATCATGGAACTAATTTTGCTGTTTGTCCAGATCAATATACCGATGGCTTCGGAGGTCACTATTATATATTCTGGTGGTAGAGGGTACATGGAAGGTGTCGAGCTTTATAGAATGGTGAGTATGTGTTTGACAGATACCTGTTATTTGTCCAAACAAAACTCAACACTATAGATATGTCTACTTCCTCATTTCAGGGCCAAACGAATCTGCTTGGAAGATATCCGTTTCATTGGCATGATTTAGATAATGATTGTGACGATTGCTACTTTACAGCTAATTCCATTCACAAGTCGTTCTATCGATGCATCTCAATCCACGGTACTCACAATACTACAGTATCCGAGAATGTAGGCTACGATGTGTCAGGATACTGTTACTACTTTGAGGATGGAAATGAAGAAGACAACACCATCTCGTTCAATTTGGCAGTCCATATCAATTCCCCAAGTAATGAAATCGCTAATGGAGATGGCACTCAGAGAATTGATGTCTTTAGTCAAAGTGTGGATCTCATCTTGCCGGCTGATTCAACAGCGTCGGGTTTCTATATATCTAACTTGCATAATGATATCATAGGAAACGCTGCATCAGGAGGTTGGGCTGGATTTTCATTACCTGTGTTTCATTCACCTGTCGGTATTCACAGAGATTTGAACATGAGGCCAGGTAATCGCTTGACGAAGACATTTGACGGTAATACTGCTCACTCGACTGGCTGGTGGTGGAGCCACGCCGGTGCCTTTTATAGTGGAGGCAGTCTCTACTACAGTGATGCTAATTCTACTCTTTTAGAGTACAACGCTGGCAGAGATCAAGATCATGGCAACAGACAACCCTGTTTGGTTGACAAGTGTGTTACTGAAAACAATTGTGCGTCACATTGCTATCAAGGAGAAGAGCGTGCATGGTTTGAATTGACCAACAACAAGGTCTTCTTGACACCCTCATCTGGATTGAACTCAGTAAGTTATACTCTTGTGACTTGTATCTATCTCTTCTTACAATCTTATCTAACTGAAACGGCCCATACTTTCTCTTCTGTCATATCATATAGTGGAGTGGTAGGATGAAGTTGACTGGTTTCGAAGTTCACGATGTGGCTTTGGGCCTAGAGGCCCTAGAACCAGGCTTTGGCATAGATCAATTACTTGTAGTATGTAGGAGTGGTGAGCAATGGATAATGCCAGAGGGGAGTCAACCAAGTAGTAGTCGAGCTGATGGTTTCCGTTGGTATGATACTGGACAGGAACATATCATCACGTCGGCTACCTTTAGGAGATGTGGTTATCGTGATGGTTACGATACATATGACGACTCTCCCACTCGTGGTTGTGATACCAACTCAATTGATGGATGCTGGGGCGGATCTTCAGTTTGGGGAATGCTAACACACTCCGATGAATTCAACCCAGAGGTTATGCAAGCAACTAAGGATATAACTTACGAAGACTGTGGACGAAGATTCAAGCTTGCAGACTTTGCTAATGATGAATTATCATCTGTCAGTGGACGTATCCAGAATTGGTTAGACATCGATGGATCTGCTAGTGGACTGAACGAGCCGACAATCATAGGTTCAGGACTAGCAGATGCTGGGAAATGGTGGCGTGTAGAAGATGGCGTTGTTGAGGATCCAGAGGGACCGCTTACTTTTATCAAGATTGACAACGGCCCTGACCGAGGCCTCGGTCATATCAGAATGGAGTTTGATGAAGAGCTCCACGCCACTGTTGGAGAGACGGCATGATTCAATGGAAGTAAGGGAACTGAAGAAGATCCTCTCTGTCCTGCAATTGGTAGAATTAGGCATATGGGCCCTCTGTTTGATCTATCAAATGATGAGACAGGAGGTTTGCCCATAACTGCCCAATCGGAAGTGGCTGGGCCTGTTGGAGGATTCAGTTGGTTGATGCAGCTCGACAGTGGTTCACCCAAGAGACTCAGGATTCGACAAATCGAAGTAGACCCCGCCACACCGCTTGTGCTTGCTCTACCTTATCCAGAAGATACATCCTTTACAATCACGGCAAATGCTTTTTCTTGGTGCAGTACAACATCAACTACACATTCTTGTTCAGAGGAGTTCATAAGTGTGGACTCATTGGCAAAAGTCCGATATTCTCAAGGTAACACATACTTCTTCGATACAACTACCAATCTACTTTATGTTAGGATTATCATGGCTCCAGAGGCGTACACGGGTGACTCACTTTACAGCAGTACCCCCGAATGGAGACTATGGAATTTTGATGATCCTAACACAGTTAGCTGGCATGCTAGAACTCATGCAATTGATAGATTTGAGTTCAGTAGTATTATCCTTCCCCGAGCAGCTTATGGTGGCTATTTACAGATAGAGGCAGCTTGTAATGAGGGAGATCAAGATAGTAAATACTGCCCAATGTCAGGGGACTATGATATCCAAGGTATCGAAGTTTGCCCTTCAGGGTATAGCCAAGTAGCTTATGACAAGTGCTGTGTCCCATCAAGCGATCCTGAGGAGTGTTATGACTTCACAAAGCCACCGACATCTGCACCCACTCCACCTCCAACATACGATCCAAGTTCGGATCTAATTATCAATGGAGGGTTTGAAGATGGTCTCTCACCGTGGTACATAAACACTGGTAATGATGATCAGATTGAAATCGTAGAAAATGAAGTGAATTCAGGTACTAAAGCTGTCCTAATAAAGGATAGGGTGTCTTCCTGGAATGGCGTGCAGCAAAACATAGACCCAAGCAGAGTAGAGCACGGTGCCACATATCGAGTCTCTGGTTACGCTAAGATTAAAGGAGATGTAGCAAGTGACAGTTTTAAGTTGACCTTTCGTATCACAACAGATGTGCCCTCTTCCTCGACACACTACTGGAAGAATTTCGGTGACTGTGCAGTCACAAACACCGAGTGGACAAAATGCGAGGGTGATATTGCTCTCGATTCTCCTGGGAGTATAATAACTGGTCTTCAATTGTATTCAGAAGGAACTGCTACAACAGATTATTATGTCGACGATGTCAGTGCCATCTTGGTATCTTAAAATAGAACTCGGATTAATATAAACATATTACTTCTTTAGCTTTGCTCTTTCTAGACTAGACGTGCATTCGGGTCCTTGGAATTGACAAGTGATGATGGTGCAGCTTTTCGTTCCTCTTCCCTTAGCAAGAATTCTCCAGGACAAGGTGCACCTCCACCTTCCTCTCCAAACCCTCGTCTTCTAGCCCCATGCCATGCTCCCACTGCTTTATCGACCACCTTTACATTCTCTTTCTTTTGTTTGTGTTGAGTCTCAGTCGCTTCTGCCTCTACCTCTTTATCTTGTGCATCATCGTTATCACCCTCGTCATCAGCAGTAGTATCATTATTTGACATCATAGCAGTTGGACCAATCACGGCCATTAATGCCTTGGGTGGATTCTTCTGTATCTCCTGTGATATAGCCAGTGTAGCCAATTGCTCTACATTGGACAATTGATTTTGTAATGATATTAATTCACGTGATTTAGGATTTGAATGTAGTTTATTCTTTTGACTAACGAGGTATTTACCGATTATGTTTGATAATGATGGAGTGATGTTTGTTGCTGTTGATTTGGTTGATGATGGTTGTTGTTGTTGTTTGTAATGATGTATAGTTGCATTCATACCGTATTGTTTTGCCAATTGTTGGCTGCTCTGAGAAGTATCACTCTCGGTATTGATTACATGTAAACTTTGTACACCATCTGGTCCGACATATACCTCCTCATTCTCGTCTTCTTCACTGCCATTAACATTATCAACATCTCGTCTGGACAGGATATCTTTGCCATCAATGGATACAACAAATTTCAATCCTTGAAACATGCTAGGCTTCGTATGCTGTGCCAATCCTCCAGTAGCACTATTTTCCTTTTCACAATCTCCATTTACTTCTTCCTCATCCTCATTTTGATAATTCAACAATGGCAACAAGCTGGCGACATTGGCACCTTGACCAACACCCAACACACCCTGGAATGGCAAGCATTCACCTAAATTATTCGATATATTCGCTCCACCTCGAGTCCATATTTGTGATAGATGTAGTATTGATGCATCAAGGCCTGAGTATTGAATTTGTGACGTTTGTGGTGGCGGTGAGTTGTTTGTTGTAGATTGATGCGTTATTGCCCGTCGAGATTCTTCCTCAACATACCATCTTCTCGATACGCACTCCTCTTCACCATTACTACCACCACTACTGTCAATAGCATTAATACCACCACCCTCTTCACCAATAGCAGTACCAACTTGAACATCTAATAATGGTCCATCCACAAAGACTAATTCAATACCATGCTTTGTCCATAGTCGTTCTTCTAACTTTTGCAATTCTTGACTAAATTGATATGCCGATGATGTCTCGGGATGCAGACATAGTACTCTCATACTTATTGCTGTTCTCTCTATTGCAACTACTGCCTTCTTTATCAGCAGCCTTCTTTATCAGCAGGTATTAATAATGTGCATCACCGTCAAATCGTACTATTATCCGTATTATAATCTCAGTACGATTATGAGAGAATACAATACGGTGAATTCAATTGGTGGTCTGGATGACGCTGTATGAGATAATGTTTGTGGCCATTGGCTATTAGCGGTTGTTAATGTGTTAGTATTTCAATATCACGGCAATCACTCTTGATACTCAGTTCTTTTAACGATCTTTTGATTGTGGTGGCTTGATATTGATTTGTTTTAGATATTCAGTACGAGGTATCTTTCAATACACAAACCACACCTTGACAAAATTATTATCATGTTGCAAAGACTATCATTACGTATATCTACATCATCGTATCGATGCTCCCAGGTATATACTCGTTCCATACTGCCATATATATCTTCTTATAATGTTAATAATTCGGCTACTACAATTAATGAGACATCATCTTCGTCGGTATCCACTGTTAACTACTCTCATTATCAAGCATTGCAACACAGATCCATCGTGAGATCATCAAACGGTAGTAGTAATGATTACATATTAGCAACTTCTATACAACAGTATTCATCATCAACAATAGTATTGCAAAAGACAGATGACAACAACAGTACTGAATTGAATGAGTTTGGACATGACTACACACAAATAGGCGGACCAATCGATACATATCTATGCACCCTATCTGAAACTGAAATACATGAACGTATCCGTACTCGAATGCATCATAAACTAAAACGTGAATACAAAGAGGCTGATAGGATACAAGAGGAATTAAAACAATGTGGAGTCATACTTGATCGAAATAGAATGTGGAGAGCTGATGGTAGTAACTCTTTTCCACAAACACAATTGGGTAGAAGTAGATCAGTGAAGAGTAGTAATATCAAAGGAGGAGCAACTAGTAGTGGTGTTGGTCAGATTCGTAAGTTGAGTACATCTTCTGGATCGTATGACAATCGAGATAGAGGAACTAGTGGGAAGAGAGGTCGGCAGCAATTGAACGAATATGGACATGATTATACTAAAGTTGGTGAACTCAACAAATCTATATGCACACTGTCTGAAATTGAAATCAATAACATGCTGCGTTCGCGAATGGAGTGTCGAATAAAACGCGATTATCAACAAGCTGATATGATTCTAAAAGAACTAGAGCAATGCGGTGTAGCAATAAGTGACAACGCAAAACTGTGGAGAGCTGACGGTGAGAAATCTTTTCCATTGGATCAAATGTCAGAAAATATCAAATCCTTGGCACTTTCAAACAGCAAATCCACAAACAAAATACCAAGGATGATGGATTGTCGTACACTGGATGATGCAATCAAGGCAATATATGATAATTTGGATAGGGTATCACCTCGTGATATATCCGCATTTTGGACTGTAGTACCGCGGTTATTGAGACATCAAGAGCGAGGAGTTCATTTGGTACCACAATTAGAAGCAATATTTCTCAAAACAGCGGACCAAATTCACAGTTATGGGCCGCAAGACTTGACCACAACAACCCTTGGCTTTGCTAAAACCATTCAGGCTCTTCAAGAAAGTAAGAGAGGATATGGCAGTGGTAGTTATGAAGAATATCTTCACGGTATCCTAATTACACAAAGAGATGCTGTATTTAGCTTCATTGCGAGGACAGCGGTGCCCATCCTTCATCAGTTTCAGCCACGGTATTTGAAAGATATAGCATATGCATATGCTCTATTGGAATTTGTTCCCAAACTTGATGACGAAAGTAACTTGTTTGATCATATTGCCGAGAAGAGTATCCCATTGCTAGGAAAGTTCAAACCGCAGCATATTTCTATCACAGTATGGGCATTTGAAAAGGTAAAAGCATCTCATCCAAAGCTGTATGAGAAAGTGGGAGATCATATTGTTATGTTGGATCATCTGGATGACTTCGCATCGCAGGCTTTGTCCAACATTATATGGGCATTTGCAAAAGCTGGAGTATCTCATCCTGATCTGTTCAAGAAAGTGGCAGATCATATCATTTCACTCGAACATCTCAATGACTTTAAGCCACAAGAACTATCCAATATAGTTTGGTCATATGCCAAGGCTAAAGTATCTCACCCTAATCTGTTCAACAAAGTGGCTGATCATATCATTACACGGCAGCACCTAAATGACTTTAAGCCACAAGAATTGGCAAACATAGTTTGGGCATTTGAGAAGGCAAACGTGTCTCATCAAGATCTTTATAAGAGAGTGGGAGACCATGTCTTTTCATTAGACCATCTGAATAAGTTTCAGCCGCAGAACCTTTCCAATATACTAATTGCTTATGCCAAGGCTGAAGTACCACATCATGGTCTATTTAACAAAGTGGCAGATCATATTGTTTCATTAGAGCATCTAAATGACTTTCAGCCGCAGGATCTTTCCAATACACAATATTCATATGCCAAGGCTCAAGTATCTCACCTTGATCTGTTTAACAAAGTGGCAGACCACATCGTTTTACTGGACAACTTGGATGACTATAATGAACAACATATATCTAACTTGGCCTGGGCATACCATAAAGCTGGGGTTATCCGTCAAGATCTCAATGACAAGTTGATAGATGCTTCTGTTGGTAGAAAAGAAGAGTTTAGTAGTTGGAAACTTAATAACCTTTACCACTGGACGTCATCAGAAAAAGAAGGTATACAAAACCAAGAATCAGTAGTAGATCAAAAAGAAGAAGAAGAAGAATATCCAGACGTGTCTGTTTTATCAGTTGATCAGGTAAAGGATAAGCTACGAAAGTTGGGATTACCTGTTAATGGACGTAATAAAGAACAATTGATGAGTAGCTACTCATGGGTACGGTTTCAGCACGCTGCAAAAGAAATGGAAATAGATGACCTGACCCTAGACGATGATTTTTCCTGGGACATAGTGGATCAAGAAGAAGAAGAAGGAAAGGAAGAAGATGATCCTGATGCCTCAATTCAAGAAGACTTTTCTCTTTTGACAGTGGTTCAGTTAAAGGATAGGCTACGAAACTTGGGCTTGCCTGTTAGTGGGCGTAAACAGGAGTTGATCGATAGGCTGAATGATCATTTCGAGCTGTGAGAAACTAGCGGTATCAAAAACAAAGTACAGACTGGACCCTTTTAAACTAAGTAACAAATCCAACCAGTGTGATGTAATATTGTAGTAGATGTATAATTTTTAGCTTTACATTAGATTTGAACTGGCAAGGATATAAAATCAGTCTCTACCCTTCTAAACCTTTGATAACTAAATAATCATTCTTCCAATTATCTTTTTATTTACTTCAATTTCTTAAATGCCTGAGGTGCAACACAATGATCAACACAATGTAATAAATCAAAGTACCATGCCTCACAGTCACCTTCACCTAACTTCGTAATACGACCGACACATGCATCATATTGTTTCTTTTGGGCTGGACAGTGCTTGGCACATTCAGCCTTTAAGGCTGGTAGATGATCTACTACTTCTTCTTCCGCCTGTTTTTATTTGTTTATGTGTTGTGTGTTTGTGTGATTTGTTTTTTTATTGTATGTTGATACCCCAATAAATGCAAAATATCGCCACCACACAAACCCGGCGATAATATTAATTGATATCCCAATACCAATGGAAAGAAGATGTATTGTTAGAATTACGATGAGTTGCAAAATAAACCAAGAGTCTGAATTGTGCATATCTTATGTATCAAAATAGCACCATAAAAGCAAAACCACTGAAACCTCTAAACCTACGTAAACCAATCCAGAATATCCTCAATTATGTATCATACTCATGTATACAATTAAAGTACAACAGGCGGCAGCTTTACGTTTCTCTCTCGATTTGCAAAAGGTTTTCTTTACAACTACTTGTGGCCTAAACTACACTCCTCATACCCATCCGTACTACTCCACTGCTACAACTACTTCTAAATATATCAACCACCCTTTTATAACAATTCCACCATTATCACGTACCATTTTATCTTCTACTCAAGCCTCCTTTGCAAATTTGCAAAGTTGTGGAGCTAAGCGAGGGATATAAAATCTGGTACAAATTGACCCTTATTTATTCTACCCTTGGGTTAGCGTTGAGGAGGCCGGTCACTACGCTTGTAAAGAGTAGTGGCGGCTATCTAGCTCTACCGTGGCGTCCTATTCATATGCAGTTGTTGCTACATTAAGTATCCTCGAGGAGACTTCCTTGTGTTGTTCGGTGGCGGTTAATTCAAGATATTGAATCGCACTCAAGAGTTGCAACAAAAGATCGAGTCGAGCTGGCAGACTTCTGCAAAGGTCAGAGAAAGAACATATCAACAAAATGGCGGAACAACAGCCTCAACGTAAGGAGATATATACATATAAGGCACCATGGACGGTGTTTTCATTAGCTTGGAGTAATCGGTACGTATTGTATGGTATATAATATGAATGTCTCGGTATCCTATCTTCTTTGCTCACATCTTACTTGTCATTCTTCTTTCTCAACACATCAACAATACAATACAATATTATAGAATTGATAAAAACTCACAATTTAGATTAGCAATAGGATCCTACATTGAACAATACAGTAATACAGTCCAAATATTAAAAACACGTACCAACACAGAAGGCGACACATCCATGGGTGATCCAGCAATGCAAATTTATTCAGCATGTGAAATTGATCATCCATATCCATGTACAAAAATATTATGGAGTCCGGAAGGTAATAAGACTTCAACTACAGGTATGGTAACCAACTATGGCGGTAGAGATTTATTAGCAACAACAGGTGATTATTTACGTTTATGGAGTGTATCCGATGATAATAAAGATCAAGGTACATACACGCATAAACGTGAGGCATTACTGGTTAATAATCCACGAAGTTCCGAATATTGTTCACCATTAACATCATTTGATTGGAATGAATTTGACCCTAGTATGATTGTTACGTCTAGTATTGACACGACGTGTACGGTGTGGGATATTAATACAGAAAAGGTTAAGACACAAGTAATTGCGCATGATAAGGAAGTATTTGATTTAGCATTTGCTCATGATACATCGACATTTGCTTCGGTGGGTGCTGATGGATCAGTACGATTATTTGATTTACGTTCATTAGAACATTCGACAATTATATATGAAACACCCAATATGGAACCATTATTAAGATTGGAATGGAATAAACAAGATCCTAATTACTTGGCAACCTTTATGGTGGATTCGCCACATACAATTGTATTGGATATACGACAGCCATGCACACCTGTTGCTATATTAGGTGGACATCAGGGATGTCTTAATGCGGTGGCATGGGCACCACATTCCTCGTGTCATTTATGTACCGCAGCTGATGACTCGCAGGCATTGATTTGGGATATTAGTAACATGTCTAAAAATCCAGTCGACGATCCTATACTGGCGTATAATGCCGAGGGGGAGGTTAATAATTTACAATGGAGTAGTAGTCAGACTGATTGGGTTAGTATTGTATTTTCAGATAAGTTGCAAATCCTAAGAGTGTAAGTGATAGAAGAAGAGTGGAATATATATTTGTTTGTATGTTTGTACACAGTAGATACATTATAATCCGAAGTAAAGTAAAGTGAAGGTGTATGTAAATGATATGTAAAGTTAGTTCTGCTAGAAATGACGAGATACTACAAGTATCCGAATTCAATCAGCTAAAGAATCAATCTCTTTTTGGGAGATTACAACCTCCCGACACTTTTTGTTTCTTTTCTTCCCCTTTTTGCCAGGCTCGCACTTCCACGTAGTTGTTCGCTTCTTCTTCTGCTTCCCATCCTCAGTTTCAGCAGTGGCCACAGGCTCCTCAGCTAGAGACGGGGACTTGTCTAGCAAGGGTAAGCCCCACTTCTGAACAACTTGAAACATAACCGTGAGCCTTGCTCGTTCACCACAGAATGCAGGATCCAAGAAGGACTTATCAAAGTTTTCATATGCCTCATCTTCTTCCTCCTCAAATGCATCGTCTAACTCTTCCAACTCTGAATCATAACTATCAAATGAGTGGTCCGACTCTATCGATAAATCATCAGAAGAGTCGCCATCTGCCTCCTCCTTCTTCTTACTACTAGATGATGAGAAGAGAGAACTCAAACTTGGGAAGATGCTAGGAGCAGCAGGTGATGCCCCACTCCCATAACCATCATGTACCTCAGATGTTTGATTGGTTGATTGATCCTCACCAGTATGTAATTCCTCACCCTCAAAAGAAGCTGTAATGAATGCCAATACCTCGGGAATCACCTTCAAGTTTTGATATGTTTTGAATTCATCTTCAATACCCATCCCATTAGTAGCATACAAAACAGATAGAACCTTCCATCTACGATTATCCTTTGGACAAGTGTTACAGTTGAGGATATCGAGAAGATCCTCGTGTGGGCAGGGATCCGATGATGGTGGAAGATTATTACTAACAGTATCCACTCTGCAAGTGTGATTCGAATTGGCAACTGTATCCAGGCTAGACGTATCAAACAATACCTTGGTCAATGCCTTTCTGCCGACAGCAGTAATGTTGTTTGCCTTCCCACCAATACTAAGAACACATAGTTTGTTATTAGTCTGTAGTGCTGCTGAGATTTGAACCACGTCGTCATCAGTGATTGCCGTATCACCAAGGTATAAGTGTTCCAAAGAACATGAGCTTAGCTCCAAGAATTCAGCTATGGTCTCACCTCCTCTCTTTCCAAGAGCACTGTGATGAAGGCTGAGATACTTCATCTTTTTGCATGATACTAATAAGGTGTAAAAATCTTCATAATATAATGCTTCCTCGTCCGTCCCGTCTTCTACCAATACCATATCACTTATGTGCAATTCCTCTAAAGATGGATGATTTGCTATTGCTTTATATAACTCCGTCCCCAATGTAAAACTAGCTCGTAAGATGACACATTTGACAGTAGTGTTCTTCTCAAGTGTATCAAGAAGTAAATCAAAAGTTCCTTCAGGGTGGGAAAGTCCAGTACTAATGTCATCTGAATTGTCAAATACCAGTCTGTGAATGTTTCTTGAAGACATCAATGATTTCAAAGCATTCAACATTTTGGGTGGTAAATCCATTTTATCAAAACGCCACGTTTGATTATCAGGGTTGTATAGACGGAGTGCATCCATGTAATTATTCCAATGTGGGTAAATGCTTTGAACAGCTATCGAGCCATCTTGGTATGGTACACGTAATGAAATGGTATACTCGGCATTAGCAGCACATTTTTCATCTTTACCTTCATTTATTGTCCTGAAATGAGCTGCTTGACTTTTCAGCAAGGCTAGAATGCCCGTCATATCAGATGGAGATGTATTGGCAACATCTGATGATCGTAATGTCGGCATAGTTCAATTCAAAACAAATATATTCAACCAGCAAGCCAATACGTATAGTAAGGAAATTGTGATGTGAGAGGAAGTGGTAGTTGCTACTTGAACTTTCAACCACCAATGATATAAAAGTACTATACTACCGATATATCACTATACTTCTGTACACTTCATGAACAATTAGCTCCACACTGACCTCAATAATATATACCACAACAAATATCTCAAACTCGAGTGTCCTCTTTATTTAATTGCCACTAGACTTTTATTCCCAAATTGAGTAGTTAGTATTGCTCGCGCGCTTATCATTTTCATTTGTCGGTGAGGATTAGAGATGTCAAGGGTTGCAATTGCTCGTGCTTATGGATTGGTGAGGAGGAGGATATCGTCTTGTTCGGCGGTGGTGATGCCGGCGGCGGCGTATGAAAATGATTCATGCTCAATGGTATCATCACAAAATCATCAGTATTATTTACAATATGATGAGTTGAGTGGGTATTATTTACAACATGATACAAGTAAACATCAACAAAAACGATATATGTCATCTGATCCAATAGCACTAACACCAGAACAACGATCTACATTACTTGAAAAACTGGTATCAAAGAATGATGGAACAGAGTGGACGAGACTCAAAGATCGAGATGCTATAACGAAGACATTTAACTTCCTTGACTTTGCTCAGGCATGGAAGTTTATGTCGAAAGTTGCAGTATTGGCAGAAGAGTTAAATCATCATCCGGAGTGGTTCAATGTTTATAATCGGGTAGAGGTGACACTCACAACACATGATTGTAATGGCTTATCCACAAATGTAAGTAGTTTTTTCTTATGTAATGTAAAGCAGACATATTATACATCCCCACTAATGCTTTTATATTGCCCTTTCCTCACCTTACAGGATATCCAAATGGCAACTAAGATGGACGATGTATGTTCCGATATGCTGTCAACTAATAGAATGGCATTTCGTAGTGACGACTAAAAAAAGATAAGGTAGACTAACTTATTATCTAAACAGCAATACCTAAACATTAATCTAAATATATATTCCTACAAAATTGCTGGGTGATTACTATACCACCCATTGATACATAAAAAAATAGCACATATAATTGAGGGTATCATCATCATCTACTTGAAGCCCACGATCCTATCCCCATCATATCATCCTGATCGAAATAATCTTCACCTTCCATCATCTTCTCTTCGTACTTGCTCTCACCCCATTCTGACTTTTGTTGACCTTGTTGATATTCGGCACCCCCTTCAACCTTTCTTGTTACTCGACAACACTGTTGACAGAAGTAATTCAAGGCAAGTGGATGTGTATGTAAAAGAGCTTGGCAATGAGAGCATATAACCGGTTGGGTATTATATTGTGTACATTGGGGTGTAGCGAGATAGAATGATTCTGATGATAAACTCGAATCATCTTTCTTCTTGAGAGCTGCAGGCTTGAGATCATCCAGTGGGGGAGTTGAGGGAGTAGCAACAACATCAAAAGAATTGATATTTCTTGAGGGGGTAGGATAAGCAGTAGTATTACCTCTGCCATCATTAAGACTTTGGGCAGATTTATGTTCTTGGGATAGACGTTCAAGTTCCCTAGCTTGGGCAAGAATGAGGGGATCTTGGGGATCAAAAGCAGAAGGGACTGTCTGCTGTTGCTGTTCTTGGTGGTACCGTCTATAAACATCTTCATCCATATCCACTAAGGGTGGTAATCCACCCCCTCTTGCTTGTGTACCTTGAGCAGCATGTGAAGTATATAATCCTTGTGATGCGGACATTGACGAGGCACCCATTTGGTGTGCACTCATCATCTGCTGTTGATGATGTTGTGCACCATACGCACTCGTATTAAACCCAGATGCATAATTGTTATTGTCCCACTGACATTGAAGTTGCTGTTGCATGCGTAATATCTGCTGATTAACATACTCCTCTCTCCGCAATGAAGTAGAGGATGGAGATGAAGTACTTTGCTGTTCTTGTACCTCGGCAGCAGCAGCGGCAGCAGCAGCACGTGCCTGTTGTTGTTGTTCCGTTTTTCTAACTAATGCACGACGTTCCTCCTCCCTCTGTTCTTCAATTAACCGTGCCAAACCTGGTGTAGACGGGACATAATTATCAGCAACACCTGGTTTATTTAATTGGATAAATCGTTCATATGCCAACCATGTTTCATGTTGTGCTGGATCGTTTGGATTGATGGGATTATGGGATATAGCATCCTGCCAAGCAGCTGAATTAGATTGTGCTGCAGGTATTGCAAGTGGCAAATTAGAATCACCGCAGGAGTCTGAATCATATGACATGTCATATTCACTATTTGTTGATTGATAATGTTGTTGTGCTGCTGCTGCTTCGATACCACCCTGATTATTGGGCTGTTGTTGCAATTGTTGATGATATAATTGCTCACCTAACACTGCCTCTTGATTTGGTTCGGCTGCCGCACGTTCAGCGGCCATCTCCTCCTCACGAATCATTCGGGCACGTATCTCATCATCTTTCCGTAACCATATTTCCATAGCCTTTTCCTCTGTCATATCCTCGGGTATTTCAGGGTCTGGTGTATCGACTGAGCTACCAAACGAGTTGGTATCGTTATTTTTATTGTGGTTGTAGTTATTGTGGTACATGCTCATGATGTGTGTTGTAGTTTGGACTGTTTGTTTGGCGTGTGTTTATGGAGGTTATGGTTTAGTTAATGGGTGTATAGTATTGCAATTGATAGAGGCTATTGACAAGGAACAATTCATTTATAATGTCTCTTGCAGTTGTTGTTGTGTTCATCTGCATTTGAGAAACATTATTGTGCGCAATACAGGAAGTCTTTTGTGCGCTTCCTCACCAACTTGAAATTACTTACAAATACATTAGATACAATGGGGGCTAAATTGAGGGTCTCTAACTGCCCCGCATTTTGAGAGGCTTTTTTCTTGACCATATTATTTCTTTGAGCTGAGAATGTGCAAAAGGTATCCAATAATACTAGTAGTGCGTTATTGATTAACCTTACACAAGTTCAGTTTATTCAACCACCCTTAATCACCCTCAATTTATTTTATTATACCGACAGGCTGCTTTTTTCCTTACCCCTAATTACTTATGCTAAATTAGCTAGGTCTCAAAGCGAAGATAAGGGCTTACCTACTTCAATATACGAACAAAATGAGTGCCGGTAGATACGAACCCAGATATAATAAGACCCGTTCTGTCAATGATAATTTTTGCCTAATTTTAGCGTAATTTTTGCCTAATTTTGGTCTGCCTGTCTTCCAAAAAAATTATGAAAAAATTATGCTTGAAAACCTCCTCGAAATGCAAGAAACGGCAAGGGGGTTTTGAAGCATAATTTTTGCCTAATTTACGGTATCTTTGCCTTTGCAACATCACAAAATTATTGCTATTGCAGCTCCTCTGCTACGACCTATCTAGCGGCGGCCATGGTATGAGTCTCTAGACAACCTGGTCAGCATCATCATCTAAAGGTAGTTATCTAAATGATCCGCAATCCCTATTGTCTAAATCTATCTGTAGCCTATGAAATGCAAATACTTCTACAGCCTACCCAAAACTGAATTTTGTTGTTGTTGCTATCAACAATGGTGGAATACTTGGCCTATGTGGTAGGGAGTACCTATCCTACCTTATTACCGGAGATCTAACTAGTTGGGTAAACATCTCCTAATATAACAGATGCTGGAATATACTATATCATTAGTTTTATCTATATTATTAGTAGATGAACAATTGCAATAACTTTTCAAAACTCATCATCTGCTAGTGGTATAATAGTCAATATACCATGCCAACAAATCTAACCAGGCATCTTCTTCATACTATGATACCTAAAGATAAAGCATCCTCCTCAACAATACCGTTACTTCCATTAGTTGCTCATATAATCTCGCTAGCAATATAATAGAGTGGTGCTACATTAAAATAATATTTCTACTTTGGGCTGCTATTGTGCCTCCTACAGCGCCGCCGACCACATGATCTTCACATCTAATATCAGCAGAATGATGTTCTCTATCATCTCCTATATCCTTGGAAGCGTATGTTGTTATATGGCGGCGTCCGATAGGAGAGAGCTGCCGTAGGGGAGCTGCCGTTGTCAAAAAATTATGAAAAAATTAGTAGAAGTCAAAAAGCAGTCTGTCAATAATCGGCGCTCAAGCCTAATTTTTACTACGGACAGACGTAAATTAGGCAAAAATTATGATGGAAATTAGGCTTTTTTTTTC
>Ga0214480_100638_pt1 | contig 17330 bp, 17 predicted proteins | sample M1_20Mar14CPVII9_3_FD_165042 | JGI IMG/M metagenome (GOLD analysis project Ga0214480, IMG submission 165042) | Marine eukaryotic communities from Monterey Bay, California, United States - M1_20Mar14CPVII9sort6BwellE17 | ecosystem: Environmental > Aquatic > Marine > Unclassified | place: USA... | reverse complement strand
AAAACAAATAAAACAAAACAATAACTTACAAGATTTTCTACACAAGGCATCCTCGGACACCCAATCTGTAGTCAAACTCCCCACCCACTCAACTTTACATATAATAGATCCATCGCGTTTCCTCTTTAGCTCTAAAATCTTAGTAATAGCAAAGTACCCATCTTTAATATGTACCCCGTATTTCCTTCCTTTGACTCTGTTCATGATTCGTATTTGTTGCAAATACACCCTCAGATGTTGTATATATTTAAATTGTTGACAGTAATATGTTCTTTACTGATGGATATATATTCATTCTTAACTGATGGATATTTAGTTTAGTTTAGTTTAGTTTAGTTGATGGATATTGTTACTTTTAAGTGAACTTCAATCCGCTTGATTGCCATTTTATTTGTGTTCAAAGACCACCACCAATTAAAATCTTTCTTTAGATCTCCGTGAAAACTGCCAGCCGTCAGGCATTGATGTTGTTTAGAGTAGTTGTTAATTTGATAAAGGACTAATTTAAGTGTTTATAATGTCTGGTCTGTACGAGCTTTCTTAGAAGCATATGCATGCTCTTCAGTAGCATCGGCCATTCGTTCCTCTACAGAAGGTTCTGTCCACTTGAGTTCTTCGACGGTAGCATGCTGTTTGTAATACCGAAAGATTTCCCAGGTCATCTGCACATCGGTGTCAGCAAAATGGGCATAATCATACACACCACCAGGACATACACATTCGTGTAGTTGTTGGAGCCTCAATCCACAACGAAGGGGAGTATAACTAAGACGTTTCTTGTACTTATCTTTTGCTTCGCGAGGTAGATACTTTAGCAGGGAAACTGAATGAGTGTTGCTCTTTGGCACATCATCCCATACAACCCGCTGGTCAGGACTGAAGCTGTTTGCCAACACAGTATCTTCATGTTCCATGTTATGTGCAATCACAAAACCATCCTTGGGGATATTCTCAACGATGCGAATGAATTCATCCGAATCAACTCCACATCATCTCCATGTTTAGATGCACGCTCGGTAGTGATACCGTGAACTTCCGTGGCCTTTTTGGCAATCTGTTTATATGTCCCATACGGTTTAATAAGGTACTGCTTTGATTCTAGACAGTCACCTGTATCACTGAAAAGCTTCCAAGCAATCTCGACCATACGTCCAGTATCATATCTACTCTGGGCAGTATGCTTCCAGTCATGTGTTTCTAGATCAACAACCATGTACTTTACATTACTTGGGAGCTCTCTGTCTTCTACGATGCTATCCCATACGTTGCCACTACTCATCCATTCATGACGTTTTGTCACAGCTTTCGTCAAGGCCGTAGTATTGTACGGGCTGTAGTTCATCTATGAAAGGTCCAGGGAAATATGAATATGAGTAGTTGAAGGAGATTTATGTAGGAGACATCCGAGAGGGAAAAAAACGAGAGAGCCGAGCAACTTACAAAGGGATTTACTCCGGTGGTCATACGTACGGTTTGCTTTGTTTTGACCATAGTAATGCTAAAAGGTTGCAATTATGGATTTGGAATACATACATATATTGGGAGATAAGGAGGAAAGAAGACAGCATGAATTATAGATAACACATCGTGAGAGAACTCCTGATAGCATGAATTACCTCGGGGGAGAACATAATTGGGAGAAGAGGAGGAAAGAATTATAGATACCACAACATGAACATCATGAGAGAACTCCTGATAGCATGAATACCTCTAGGGAGAGAAAGAATTTATGGAAAATTTGTACATGGTACATTGTACAAATGGGATGATGATGTACATTCTGTGATTCTAAGAATAATACATAGTAGTTGATAATACGCTGATAGTGGTATGTATTATGTATACAAAATAATAATATACTTCTAAACGCGCAATTGAATCTAGGACCTACTCGGTAAAATCCTATACAAAAGCATAGCAGGAGAAAAGTCGTACACCTCTTCAATTATCCAGGCTATATAACTCATCATATAAAATATTATGATACAGGAGGTTTCAAATATTAAGTGTGAAGATTTACCAGGTACCTATATTGTTAAGGGACGCGGCAATATAATGTGCCCGGGGAATGACAACCTTAGACAATTGAGTTATTACTTTCGAGTAAGTTAGAGGAGCCCTCTCCATTGCAATTGTTTTATTGCAAATCAAACCTCTCATAACTTATTTGCACCTCAAAATTTATGATTGCTCATATAAAAAATTAACCTCATTCTTACAAAACAGCAAACATTTCTTAAACAAAATAGACATGGGTCTAAACAAAAATTTGGAAAGGTAAGCCATAATATAAACGTGTTGTACTGTGAAAATCTGTAATACGAAGAGGTAAAGTATCTGAATAAAAATTTATCGTATTCCTCTTTCTATGTTTACTTAGATTGTGAAAGAGGGAATGGAGGGTGCTGGAGCGATATTTGTCAAGAAACATGGGAACGGGAAGGATATGACGTTGATACCATTAACATCCAAAGATGCAACGAAAATGGTGTTAGAACATATAAGGGATGTACCAAGGACAATAGAACGACATGAGATGATGTTGGCAAAAGTAAAAAAAGAACCAAAAAAAAAAAAACAATGTTTATTTCTTGATAGTAGAAGAGTGGAGGACGATTTGGTGGATGATGGCAAAAAAAGTGATTGCCTGTATGACCTGTATGAGCATAACTATGATACACTACGTGATATGGCGAGGAAAAGGTTCCTTTCCTTGGTGGGAGATATTATAGTAGACGAAAAGTTCCTTTCCTTGGTGAAAAGTATTACAGTAGAGGAAAAGCTTGTTGGTGTAGCAGATTCGAAGAAGGAAGCAACAGGGGGAGCTGGTAAGTGTGTTTGGGCAATGGCATGTATATTCTTTAGAAATGACACCTGGTACTCACATCAGTTCATCCCTTTTGTTTATCTTAGATGGACAAGAATTCGTTACTGGCGTGAGCGCAAACTCAAATAGAGAAATAGACTATAACTATAAGCAAAGTAAGCTTAAAGATAATAGTCAACACGGAATAGATGTCAATGGAGTAGACGATCGATGGCGTGAACCAAGTTGTAACTCCTCCAGTTCCACTGTTGATGAGGATGATGTAGGCAGCGAATTTTCTTCTTCATCTATGCAGCGTGGCAATTTTGGTTGCCGTGAAAATGAATTAGTACAAGCAGAGGAAAAGCTTGTTGGTGTAGCAGCAGATACGAAACATATGCATGCTGCATACTCCCTTTTAATACTAAGTAGTGCACTAAGTAGTGTCGGAAATCGAATTAGTGCAGACAAATGGAAGGAAAAGCAGTTGAAAATTTATGAAATATCCTACCCGGCCTAGAAGTTCAAATATAGAAGCGGCTACCATACCTCAGCTGTCGTGTGGGTAGAGATTTAGGCGTTGTGAATCGAGCAAAAGTAAAAGTAAAGTGATACCTTTTGATAGAACAATCTAGCTTAAGATGTCAAAAAAAAATACAGGTGGGTCAGTGGCGGCCATCATCAATGGACTCAGCTGATTAAAATTCGGCGTCAATACTAAATACTTGTTCCTCTGACTTGACACCAACTCAATAACACGCAACAGTGACAACATAGTGATGTTGTATTCAATTAGAATAGTATGTACTTTGTGTAGGCAGAGAGACAGATCGAAGGAGACTATTTTGCTACACTGTACCACCATATTATCAAAGTTGAAAAGTCTTACAAGGGAGTCCTTTGTTGCATTTCGGGACAGACAATTAAGGTAAAAAGGAGGTAATAAAAATATAGAGTTTTCTTTAGTGAAAACTGATAGTTAATGTTGTCTTATCATTCCAATATGATAGACACAGCTACAATAGATGTATATACGTTGTTTAATAACCGTAGAGTGATACTACTAACGGTTCACGAGGCCTAGTCAAGGTGTCAATTAGTACGATTTTTCAAGGAGGTTATTAGGATGCATAAGATAACATAACTCTTTTGGGAGTGTTGTTGTTCTCCCCCTCCTTGCACTTCGGTACAGTCATTCAATATCACCTACTAAAGCGATCCGCAGCACTTTTTCTACCTCGGATTGTCCATCCTCATCCTCATTTGTTGACCTTAAGAACTACTCGTATTTGACAGTATATCTTATCCCCTCCACAATGTTAGATGTACCATACCCCAAACGGTAGATCCATCCAAGATTTGTAGTGGAACCTTTTATATACCTATTCTAATAACTACGGAAGTGGTGGTTTCCGTTGTGGAGGCTGTATTCACCGCACTAAATAGTCCAACCCAATAATAATTTGTTAACAGAAAAACTTAATCTCATTCGGGATAGCTTTAAGCCATTCCAAACAATATACGTGCTGGTTGCTACGATCCTCCAATTATAATCGATACTAATAGTAATAATAAAGAGAACCCGCGCCACATATATTGTATACCCGACGTACACCACCAATAATAGGGCAACCATAATACAGGTGTATTAAATATCGGCAAAACAAAATAACGCTTATGCTACCATTGAGGGGCATAACAACCACCCACACCAATCCAACCCACACGTAATTTACTAACTATATAGGATAAGTGAATGGAGACTGTATTTTGGTGTAGGAAAGTGCTACATCATCACATGATAGCCATTAACACCACCTGAGGAAACTTCCCTCCAAATCATCAATGGTGGTATGTACGCATTGAATCTTCTTCCCTGCCGAATTATGCCGAACGCTGGATTATTGTTGTACGATGTCTTGCCATGCTCTGTGCAAGTGGGTGGGGTATAATTCGTTATTATAACATACCAATGTGAAGATACGTGAAATATGCACCTAATCACATGCACATGATTACACATGCTTTATCTCGTATACGGCTACACCAGAAAACACCCTACCGAATAGAAACATGATCTATGACGCCTTGGCTTGCCCTCTGCAATAGGGCTTGATGTAGATCAACGAGGTGATAGAGGACAAAGACATCTTAGTAGGTGCATATCACATCGCTAGTAAAAATGGGGATCCATTATAAAATAAAATTGGCCACGCCGAATTTTGCCTAACTCTAAAACTCGATTCAGAATACCTAAAACTTGGGTTTGCTAGAGTTAGGGGAATTTCGGCCGGAAATTTTAGCACAGAATATCGGTGAAAGTTCAGAGTAGGTAGTATTACAAGTTTAAGTAAGACAATCAATAATTATCGTACAAACAAAAGCAATAGCATATTCGATATGTCGAGATGAAGTAGATGACGATAGTGCCCTCAAACGTAACGTGGCTGTCGATATTGATGAAGCTGTGGTATGTTGAAAATTGTCTAAAAATGGGGTCTTACCTATAATTACTATGGGTTACTACCCATAGCTGCTTTATGTCAATTACCTCTTATTATTCTTTAACGGAGTTATATAGTAGAAATTTACATTGATCATGGTATTAAAGAAGGAGCTAACTCAAGTTATCCAAAGTAAAAATATTGATGGCAGTGGAATTGCTACTATCCAATCTCAATGTACTGACTAATGGTACGTCTTTCTTATTGATATGATTAGACGTTTCATTGTGATTATATACTCAATTGGTTTGATATTCTTTGTGCATACCATGTGAACAGCATTCATGAACGATCCATTGTTTACTGGATTGACAATATCGATGAAAGAAAGGATAAGCTATACAGAAACAATATATGGTGTTTCGGGTGGCTGATAGTAAATCGTAGTCGAGGAGTTGCAATCGGTGTGAAAGATAATGATAAGTTAGTCGGATGTATGATATTGATTCCATCATCTCGAACAAAAATTGGTATTGTTAGCATACTTCGAACAATAATGAAACTTGGTATTCCACCTCTTTACAAATCAAAGAATGGATATGGTCAACATGCAAAGAATCGTTTAGCGGCTCAAGCAGATGCTCTTCCTAAAGCTAGAGATAGGATAATGAAAAAGTACAAGCGATGGATATATCTGCAATGTATCGGAGTACATTCATCTGCAGTTGGTAAAGGTCATGGGAAGAAACTACTACAGTTTCTGATACAAACTGCCGACTCATTGAATGTGCCATTGTATTTAGAAACCGAGTCGGAATCAAACGAGGCATTATATAAGCATTTCGGCTTTAGAACTGTAGAGAAGATTCATTTGTGTGCTAAGAATGATACTGTGAAACAGCCAATGTGGTTAATGATAAAGGATGCAAAGATCTGAGGTAAAAATATTCTTTTTTGTGATGAATTGTATGAGGTTGGGTGTATTATGATATATAAAGTCTACTAAGTATGAACATAGTACTTCTCAGAACCACCGTATATTAGAGGATTACATCACTTCATTCCTAGTCTCCTCATTGCCCTAGCCTTGCTCTGCTGGATATCTTTCAATCGGTTCTTCACCCCTACTTGATCTCTTAATATAATAAAATACGCCTTGATTCGCCTCCTCTAGCATTGATCAGAGCCTCCTCATAGCACGGGCCTTCCGCTGCCGAATCTCTTCCAACTGTCCCTGGTGCTCCGCCCCCTGTAGCGCTTCTTCCATAGCAGTATACCCCGCAATCTCCTTTCTTGTCACCGGTTCAATATACAACATGGGAAATTCCTTGACGAAATCATATACGGCAGAGAGTTTCATCTTGCAACTATTCCTTTCATGATAAGCATTTGTACCAGCAGCAGCCTTTGTAAACCAACGAATCATAATTGGCAAGACTTTGAACTCCCACTCAAAGAAAGGACACAGATCAAAATGAGAATGGGCATGTAATATCTTGTTCATGGCAACTTTCTGTTTATTCTCGTGTTCGTTCAAGTCCAAATACAAGGGGATATTAGAAAGATCATTATCGTCGTATTCGTCACCCACATAATGGAGTGTATGATTTGAGAGATACGTTTTGTTAACACTGGAGGTATCACATAAAAGTTTGGAGAAGGGTATCCAACCCTCGCGAGTAATTTGACAGTAATCGAGATCTAACTTCTCGAGGGAGGAGTTGCTGCTAAGTGCACTTGCAAACATTTGTGCCCCATAATCCCCAATATCGTTGCAATATATATGTAACCACTTGAGTTTGGAGTCAGGCCCTTCCAATAGAGTTGCCACTGCCTTCCAGCCATTCATTGTAATTAATTGATTCGTTCCAAGTTCTAGATGTTGTAGCGTATTGACGGTTGTCAGTGCATTGACTAGCATCTCCACTCCTGTATCGTCAATGTTGTTTTCGTAGAGGCTGAGAGTTTGAAGCTTGGTAGTAGTATGACTAATAAGAGTGGATAATACCGAACATTCATATCTTCCAATATTCATTTCTGATAAATTGAGCTCTTCTAGCTGTGGATGCATACTCATTGCTGTAATAATATCAACTAACTGAACAACCTCCATATTATTTTGTAGATTTTGCAACCTGATATTCGTCAAAGATTTGTTGCAACTCCCAATGGCTAATGAGAGATGGCGAACATCTTCATTCCCAAATCGACAATTTTCTATCTCAATTCTAGTCAGACTGCTATTTCTTCTTTTAAAGAATAAGCCCAACATGCGAAATACCTTTCCATCTGCTAAATCGACAGTGGTTAACAGTAAATTCTGGATATTATTATTGCACGTTAGCCCCTTAAAGAAAGACTTGGAATGAGAATTCGAAGTAAAAGTTGTACATAAATTGAGTGTCTTTATGTTTGTGCTGTTGCCAATGAAATACCCCAACCATCCTATATCCTCCCCAAACTGGTCTTCGGGTATATAGAAATGATCACATCGGGTATTACCTACTTCACAATCCATAATAGATAACCTATTGAACGTTGAATCGTTATCTTTTAGTTGAAGTAGAATTGTTTGGTTTTGTTTGTCTGATGTGATATCCTCAATTTTTATTGTATTAGCCTGTGCGGCGTATTTGTTATACACTTCCATTGTTATATATACCTGTAAGAAGAATAAACTATATATCGGATAAAGATCAGCTTCTCAATTCATCGTACAATATACTCCACGAGAGAAGGTTAGTGCATATGATGTGCACAAAGAGTTCTTTATGTACTTATCAATTAATAACTCTCGGACAAGAGTATTCGTCCTTATTATACTGGAGAATATTGGATTAATGGCAAAAGTAAAAGGAGATTATGTATGAGATATACATCGTATGGACATATATCAAACAACCACAATAGAGAGAATTACAGCTGATAATGATAATGTAACAGGAATTTTGCAATCCTCAAAATGACACCAGATCACCGCCAATCTATGAAGTATGAAATTGACATACCTTCTAATAAACCACACACCCCGCAGTAATCATCCAATACGGTATATTGTCAACAAAGAGCTACTCCTCTCGTACTCGTGTTAGCACGGAACTTTATATGAAACTTCATATATATCCGCAGAATAAGTTTCAGATTTGCAACTGTCATCCTATAATATAACAACTACGATATATAAGCCTCAATGATGACGGAAGCAGCCGGTTTTGCATGGGAAACGGCATCGTCGTCGGTAGCATCATGTGGAGGTTCCACAGAGTATTCAAACCTATGCCTAATGCATCTTCTCATAGCACTCGATATTACCAACAACACTAACAAAGCATTACAATATAAACCACCACCCAACGGATCAAAGTCTAATAGAATTGCAAAATCATTACAAAAAGCAAAGATATGGGCAATATTATTACATGATGATGGTACCAAGGTTGATTTATGTAATCCAAAACAAGTAATTGATTACTTTGAGGATAATATTGATAAATTTGTAATGGATATCATGGATGAAGCAAATCGTAGAAGGTTTGTGCATGTTCGTGAACGTCATTATCAACAACCAAAGCATGCAAATGAATATGAACTATATCTACTAAAGAAATTTTATTTAACATTTGATAAGCAGTACGTTTCAACATGTGAAGAACATATTGAAAAATTAAAACGACAATATAAGAAAAAGTTTAGTTGGGATAATATATGGAATCGAATTGAAAAACGATATGGATTTGGTAGAGATACTTTTGTTACATGTACTGATTTGTATATCCAAAGTTTGAAAGATCAAAGAGAGATGGAACGGATGCTTAATTTGTTACCTACTACATCTATTAAGAGCACTCGAGATGATGTTAGTAGAAATGTTGAAAATGAGATTAATGAACAGATTAGAAACCTTTCTGTGGCTGCCCAAGCTGACTATATGAAAAATTTAAGTGAACAATCAAAAGGAGATGGAAGATTCAGAGATGGAAATGTTACACCGGCTGTGAAACAAGCCGCCGTAGATACAAAACAAAGTATCATTAAACATGGAAAGGCTCATGCTGAATTGGTACATCACTATGCCGATTGTAAGTCTGTTTTGTTTTGACAAATGAATTCTCAATACACCACCTCACATCATTAACTCTATATCCTATGTACCGATAATTGCGTATACAGATTATGACCATTGGCAAAAACAATCCGAAATAGCAAAGAAATGCCTAGAATCTACAACCTTATCTCCAAGTCAACGTATTGAATTGGAAAGACGTGAAGAACGGGCGACATATTATGCAGATAATAGTGCTATTTTGACCCATTATCATATGGATTTGAGTGTTCTTGGAAGATATAATGGCGAGGATGATATCCCTGACAGTCCACCTAGACCTCCTCAGATGAATAAGAATAAGTCGAATTCAAACTTGCCTGGAAGAGATAACAAAAACATACCCCGGGAGGCAGTAAAAAAGAGTAACCGTGCTTCCTCAACTAACCAACAACGTGCAGTATTGTGTGAAGTATATCACTTCCCCTCAAAAAGTGAGGAGAATCAGCAAGGCTTTAAACCTGACGGATATATGCACGGCTTACCATTCAAAAAGGAAAAGATTAACTTGCCCAGTAGTAGCAGTAGTAGTAAGAACTATGGAAGAAGCAGTGATAATGGCAGTGATATCGATAGTACATTGCCATTGAAAGATCAATTAGGATATGCATTATCAAATCTACGTCTAGTGGGAGGAAAGGAATTGGAGATGGGAACTAATGACGAGGAAGATGAGGATGGACCAGAAAGATACATGGATGAGCTATTAGCAGTATGTGATATACGATACAAGTTGGGACAGTATAATTTGGCAAGGTCGAACTATTTCAGATGTTACTACATTGCCATGAATCGACACAAGGCGTCGGATGGTAAAGATTGTTCAGTGTTTCCCGTGGCTCATAAACTGTTCCAATCATGGATAAAGGTTGATAATCAGAATCTACTAGGCTTTGCTCGTGCAACTGCTAAGATTGTTACGGAGTTTAGAGGCTGTCCAGATTACATCAAGAAGGATTTAGAAGAAATGAATGCTGCTTGTGACCAATTCCTGGATAGCACGAGGGGATCCGTACTGACTGAGAAGGAGAATAGCTCCCCATCTCAACACAACAATAGTCGATTAGCACTACTGGAGGGACATCTAACACGTGCATTTTCCTCATCCGAGGTACTGCAAAAGAATATGATTGGTGAACGTCTGTATCCACTCATCCATCAAACTCAACCTAATGATGCTGGCAAGATTACTGGTATGTTGTTAGAAGGTATGGACAACTCAAAGTTGTTGCACTTGCTCGAAAGTCCAAAGGCACTCGAAGCCAAGATTCAGGAGGCACTACGAGTATTAAATGCACATCAAGAGAAGGAAAACAGCATACCATCGCATACCAATAACAATAAGGGAAGTACTAGTGCACAATAAGACATGTGGCAACGTGAATTGTAAAACAAGAAGGTAGCAATGTACCATTTAGATGAAACAAAGCTGCTACGCTGTAGTAGGTGTAAGAGTATGTGGTACTGTTCAAAGACTTGTCAGGTTGATGATTGGAAACGTCATAAGCGTATGGAATGCTTTGTGTGTACATAAATGGGATAAGCGAATGGTCTAGATTAGTCCTACTCTTTTCAATAATGAGACTAACTATTTATTATGTTAGCTACCCTTTATCTCTCCTCATTAGAGCCTCCTCATGGCACGAGCCTTGCACCGTTGAACCTCCTCTAGTTGTAATGCCAATCCTGGATAGCACGAGGGGATCCGTACTGACTGAGAAGGAGAATAGCTCCCCATCTCAACACAACAATAGTCGATTAGCACTACTGGAGGGACATCTAACACGTGCATTTTCCTCATCCGAGGTACTGCAAAAGAATATGATTGGTGAACGTCTGTATCCACTCATCCATCAAACTCAACCTAATGATGCTGGCAAGATTACTGGTATGTTGTTAGAAGGTATGGACAACTCAAAGTTGTTGCACTTGCTCGAAAGTCCAAAGGCACTCGAAGCCAAGATTCAGGAGGCACTACGAGTATTAAATGCACATCAAGAGAAGGAAAACAGCATACCATCGCATACCAATAACAATAAGGGAAGTACTAGTGCACAATAAGACATGTGGCAACGTGAATTGTAAAACAAGAAGGTAGCAATGTACCATTTAGATGAAACAAAGCTGCTACGCTGTAGTAGGTGTAAGAGTATGTGGTACTGTTCAAAGACTTGTCAGGTTGATGATTGGAAACGTCATAAGCGTATGGAATGCTTTGTGTGTACATAAATGGGATAAGCGAATGGTCTAGATTAGTCCTACTCTTTTCAATAATGAGACTAACTATTTATTATGTTAGCTACCCTTTATCTCTCCTCATTAGAGCCTCCTCATGGCACGAGCCTTGCACCGTTGAACCTCCTCTAGTTGTAATGCCAATTGCAACTGAGCCCGTTGTAATTGCATTTCCAAAGCAGTTTGCTTCTTGATCTCCTCTTGTGTACGTGCCTCGACATACAACATAGGAAACTCCCTAATAAAATCATACACGACAGAGAGCCTCATCTTTTTGATCTTCTCCTCATACTCAGTTGTACAATCAGCAGCCTTTGTAAACCAACGAATCATAATCGGCAATACACTGAACTCCCATTCAAAGAAGGGTTGCATATCAAAAGAATGGTTTTGGAGGATCTTTGTAATTGCAACTTTCTGTTTGTCATCATTTCTATTCAAGGCCAGATAGTTAATGATCTCAACAGAAAATCCATTCTGCCTACCAGCAATGGACCGCAGGGTGTGGTTTGACATAAACGTTTTATTGACAGTGGAGGTGTCACAAAGAAGTTTTGAGAAGGGTGCCCATCCCTCGGAAGTGATACCATTTCCATCGAGATCCAAAGTCTTGAGAGTGGAGTTGCTGACCAATGCATTTGCAAATACCAGTGCCCCTTCATCCCCAATCATGTTACAATGAATGCGAAGAATTTCAAGTTTAGTATCAGACATTTCCAGTAGAGTTGCCACCGTCTTCCAGCCTTTGATTGTAATTGTTTGATTCCAAGCTAGGTTCAGCTCTTGAAGCGTATTGACATTGGTCACTGCATCAACCAATACCTCTACCTCCTCATCATTTATATTGTTCCCATGGAGATTAAGGGTTATCAACTTGGTAGTAGACCAGCGTAGAAGAGTTGATAATGCCGCACATTCATTCCTTCCCATTTCCATATTTGATAAACGAAGCTCCATGAGTTGTGGGTGCATACTTAAGGCTGTAATGATATCAACTAATTGACCGTCCTGTAAATCACTCTCTGAAAGACGGAAAGCCTTTAAAGCTTTGTTGTAGCCACCCAAAGCAAGTGACAATTGACGAGCATCCTCGGCACCAAATTCACGTAGATCCTCCACCTCAATGTTATCTAAGTTCTTATTGTTTTCGAGGAATGTATCCAGCATTGGCAGCAAACTTCCCCCAAAGGAAAACTCACCACCTAAGCTTAATGTTCTGATTGACTTGTTGTTTCCCAACCCTCTACGAAATACCTCAATCCCCGCGCTACATGATGCCGGAGGAGAGTAACGGATATACAACTCTTCCAAACTTGTATTTAGACCAAGATAATAACCTAACCATGCCAACTCCTCGGCACTGTCAAAATCGTAATCACGTTCATCAACAACATTATCGGGGTTGCATATCCATATTTGAGTAAAATCTTCATCATTCTCCTTAATCTGTTTCAGTATATTTTGTTTTTGTTCGCATGATGTGATATCTTCAATTTTTATTGTATCAGCCAACGCGGCATACTTGTTATACTCGTCCATTATTATATCTGAATTAACGACATAAGTATAAGGAGACTATATATGAGATATACCACATATGAACATAGGTACCAATATACCAATATATAAAACCCCAATAGAAAGAACATAAAAGCTGGCAATGTCGGTGCACATGATGTGCACAAAATTTTGCAATCCTCCGAATGAATACTCCATACCACCGCCAGTCTATAATAAAGATCAACAACAAACTAACATACCTTCTCCACGATATTTTGCATCCCGTGTTATTTCTATTGGTAAAGCTTGACTTTAAGGTGGCAAAGGCATAATATTATTAAGCAACCACTCTAATGCGTTTGCTCGCCAAATTACGATCTTTAGTCCCTGTCATTTTTATTGCGATGAATGGTGAACCTCCTACTATGAGACGTGCTTAATAGCTTGATAACGACTGAAGAGTTAAATAAATGCTGCTATATCTCCACTTATAGTAATCTTCAGTATACAGACCTATAGAAATTCATATTCAAAGGAAATAGTCAAACAAAGATGGTAACGAAGAAGGAGCTAATCAACGCTGTTCAATTTCAACAACAAGTCAGCAATAATGATGCAATTGCAATACTCTCTAAAACCGATGAGGATGCTGCCCTCGATGTATTGACAAATGGTATGTTTTTATTAATGAAATAGTAGGCATTACAATGCAACTGTGGTTAACTGCTCACTCACTTTGCTTGATTGAACTTTGTGCACATCATGTGTTATGCATGTCATATGAACAAATAAAACAAATACAAAACAGCATTCATGGAGGATCCATTATTCAATTGGACAGCAGATGTAGATCATATCAATAATGACGAGGAAAGAAATGATAAGCTATACAAAATGACAAGATACATGCTCGGATGGGTCAACTATCAATTGATTAATGGCAGTCGAGGAGTTGCAATCGGCATAAAAGGAGATAATAATAATGAGTTCATTGGATGTATGGCGATAACTCCTTCATCGTGTACAAAGCTTGGTATTATTAACACTTTACGAACTATTATCAAACTTGGCATCCCTCCATCACACAAACCAGAGAATGGATATGGTCAACATGCAAAGAATCGGTTAGCTGTTCAGGAAACTCTCCCCAAAGCAAAAGAAAGGATAATGAAGGAACATAAACGATGGATATATCTGCAATGTATTGGAGTTCATCCATCTGCGGTTGGCAAAGGTCACGGGAAACGAATGTTGAACTTACTAATTCAAACTGCAGACTCTTTCAAGGTGCCATTGTATTTGGAAACTGAATCGGAATCAAACGAAGCAATGTACAAGCACTTCGGCTTTAGAACTGCTGAGAAGATTCACTTATGTGCAGAGGGTGATACTGTGAAACAACCAATGTGGTTGATGATAAAGGATGCAAAGGTATAAGAGAGGGTATATGTGTATAGATATAGTGTATGGTCGTTTGCGTATATGTAATGTCTAAGTAAAAGTTATCATATCCCAAGTTCATGTAGCTGCTCCTCTTTAACTAAATCTCCAATTGTAATAATCCCAATCTCTTTTCTCGTCATACTCAATCCTCTTCCCATCCCACTCATCATCATTGAGGAAGTCTGCTTCATCAAACGCTATCCCCATACTCCTCAACTCACGAAAAGAACTCGCAGCAAGATAACACCTATTCCGAGGTGGTAGAAGGTCTCTTTCATCAGCGGCAAACGATCTTTTAATTGCCTCTGTAACAACATCAGAACATAATGTTTTGACATTGAGCTGTGACTTTTCAATGAAGCGTCTGAGTCTTTTCAAATCATACCCATTGTATTTGACGACATATAACTCAGTATCATCCTTGTCAATGATGACAAGTCGAGTGCCGTTGCCTAACATATCAAGGAAACGCTCCTTTGAATGTAGAAGCTCTTTTCCACCGGTACGTTTACTAACAATGTCTTCGATCTGATCCAATGTAACACATACATCAAGGCTATATAATTGTTCTGTAAAGTTACGGTCTAGAGAACGTTGGTTAGGCGTTGTACTCATTGTGCTCATATGCCATTCTGAGTTACCGCCTTGTTCAAAGTTGAGGACTGAATCTATTGGGAAGCTCTTGCATGCTTTAATACACGTTGGACAGGAGCTTGTAATATTGAACATATTAACACCAAAATGAGAATCTGGACAACGTAGCCCTAATACCCATAAGTCCTTACTCACTGCAATAGACATAACAACACGTGAGCAAGACGAACATAACAAAAATGAACACCACAAACAAACACTCTACTTACACGCCCCCGATCTGAAACCAGCACTAAAACTGTTAATAAGATTCTTCATAATCTCCTTCTTTTCGTCATTTGTATCATTAGTAGGCATAAACCCCTCCACGCTGCCATTATTCACATTTTGTCCACCCAAGAATACTCTTTCTAACTTTTTAAAAGAACTAAGGAAGGGAATCGCTCTTGTTGCTGTATCTTCATCAATAGCGGGTGATTCTTCCCATAAGTCTTCCTGGTTGGTAAATGGATGGTAGTCAATCAGTGAATAGATGGAAATATCCCTCACGTTATTATACCTCGAAGCGATACTACCCGCATACAACTGTGACGATTTGTTGATGTGTAACATTGTAACTAACGGCATAACCTCATGTAGCATTGATTTCGATACCGCCGCTGTTTGTAATACTGATTCATAAGGTAAGAAATTCATTACTAATGCCCATATATCCGGAGATAGTACTGAAGAAGATGATGACGATATGTCAGTGCATGATGTGTTAGATATTCGGCTATGCTTTACTGATCGTTTCTCTTGAGTGGATGTAGTCAGCGGAGAGCCGTCGTTCACAGAACAATCCAATCTTTTCTTCTTCAATATCTTCATAGCAATCACTAATATCAGTAATATGATTAGCCCTAGAGCAAAACTTCCACAATAGAAGATCGAGCGAAGTGGTGGTATTGGTGGTACCTCCTCAACTTTTCGGAGTTGTTTGAGGAGCTTTATTGGCCTATTCATTAGTCGGAGTAATCCAGTAATTTTAGACATGGCTATACTACTCTAAATCGTAATTGGATGTAGTAGAATGATAAGATCGTCTCTTTGAGAGAGATAATAGAAGGCTAAATCTTTTGGCTTTACACTTTACAGTGTATCCTAGGGTATCCTTACTTTTGTGGGGGCAGAGTGATCAAAGGTGGTGTTACACCTTGACAACTACTGAGTTCAGTTCAATAGGATATGTGGAAAGAGCTCTCTCTACTCACAACAACCAACTGATACTCTCCATATCCAACAATATCCATGCGGGAACATAACTCATGTGTATAATGATATGTAATGTCTCAATTTTAATCTCAAATCGGCCTAAGGTTTATGTAGAGTAAGTTACTTTTATGAACATTCCAAACTGCAAGTAGCATAATGATCCCTTCTTCACATCAGAAACTTCCAATCCCAACCATCTGCCGTACCTTTTCAATCATTACTAAACTAATAACAGTATGAGGACCGATTCGTAAATAACTAGCCGTCCATCCCCTCATGAATCCCATTGGACCATCAGTCTTTAGTATATCTTTGAAGTGATCAGATGCTCCACCAACTATACCATTTGGATCATTCATAACTCGTGTCTTGACACAATCTGCTGGATTTGCAACTGTACATGCAATTAGTGAGGCAATAAAACTTGCAATGAAGTGTGTATTGTTTGCTTCTTTATCAAAACCTAACATAGGAACTAATATATTGTTCTTTATGATATCATACGATCCTAATTCAGCAGAAGTTAAGAATGCAGCTCGTGTAACAGTTGCAGATGTACCAATATATAATCCTCTAATTCCCTTCTCTGTGTAGATTGTATAAAATGCATTCGATATCGATGTGTATGGCGGTGGTTTGTTAGCACCGGCTGATTGGAATCTAACTTTTACAACATCTATCGGGTTGAATATTGCACTACCGATTGCACCGGATGTAAATGCCGATAGCCACTTGACGATAGGAGAAGAACAATTATCATCATTGAAAAGTATAGAATATTGACTCTTGATTGGATCATACAATCCCATACGTAGCGCCGAGTATGTACATTCTCGTAGTACAGATGCAGTAGCACCTTTAAAGAATCCTAATATTGATTCTTCTCTGAATATACTAATTGCAGTACTTCTAAATGTCGAGTATTTATTGACATCGGCATATTGTTGATTTC
>Ga0214480_100635_pt1 | contig 17392 bp, 12 predicted proteins | sample M1_20Mar14CPVII9_3_FD_165042 | JGI IMG/M metagenome (GOLD analysis project Ga0214480, IMG submission 165042) | Marine eukaryotic communities from Monterey Bay, California, United States - M1_20Mar14CPVII9sort6BwellE17 | ecosystem: Environmental > Aquatic > Marine > Unclassified | place: USA... | reverse complement strand
AATGCGGGTGGTATACCATACGTCAATCGAACGATGTATTAGGCCTTGGCAATATAAAGGTTGCAATTGTATGTAAAATTTGCATAATGACTATATTGTTTCATAAGTGAAAAGGGAGGACATTTCGCGCTGTGGCGAGTTCAGAAATGGATAGACCGTAAAAAATGGGTGTAGAGAGCATGTTGGTAGTATACCAATCGATTTATTATTGATATTGTGGATGTGATGAAGGCTGGGTGCTATTGCACAACTTTTTATTGTTGTAAAAAATGAGCTTTGTCCAGGGGCGCCGCCAAAAAATCAAATGTCCCTCACTCCATTATTGTCTTCATTGCAACTACAAGGAATCATATATCACTCTGTACCTCTTACAGTATTAATAATAGGAATGCCATCATACGAACAAAGACAATCCTCGGAACGAAGACGACGTGAGTCGTCACGCTCTACTTCTCAACACCGTCATAATCGAAGTTCATCTAATAATAGAAGTTCATCACGACATCGAAGTTCATCTAACCAACAAAGGACGAGAAGAAGGAGTACTTCTCATGATCATTCGTCGTCATATCGAAATAGTAGTAAGACGAGAAGTTTACATAGCAGCAGTGATAGATGGGTAGGCGGTACTGATGACCGCGGCAGTCATCATAATAGATTGAGGAGAAGTTCAAGTAACAATAGTCGATACAACAATAGTAGCTACAACAATAGTGGCGGACAGCAAAGGTCTCGATCGTCATCATCAAAAAGGTCTAATCTATCAAAATCAAACAGTTACAAAAGTACATCATCATCTCGAAACACTTCATCAAAATCTAATAATATAAAGGAGACTACAAGAAAAGGATTCTCACTACGATTAACTCGAGGACTGTCTCCCCATAACAATACTAAATCAGCAACAACTGATAAATGTAATAATAAAGGAGGTAGATTTCACAGTATTCCAAATATAAGTAGTAGAAGGGGGAGGTCAATAACACCGAAACGTCATACTGCACGAGTTGCCGCTAATTCAACAAATCACAATAATGATCGAGATAAAAGTAGTGGTAGTTGTATAACAGACAAGTTTAAAAAATATGTTAAAGGGAAAGACGATAGGAGGGCACCTAGTTTGCAACCGTATCAGAGGATGGGATGTAAGTTTATCTATGTTTTCATGTGCATAGATATGTTCTAAAAAATAGTGCATATGATATGTGCAAATTTTCTCACATATCTCTATCCCTCTTTGGTATGACTATATTAAACATATAACAGCTGTTGCAAAGACATTACGAAAGCGTGGTAAATCCATGCCATCTATATTACGTCGTTCTAAAAGTAGTAGCAAAGGCAGTGATGAAGAGGATGTACATATATTGGAACAGACTTGGCTAAATGATTATGAAGATTCTTCACAAGATGATAATAAGAGTGTAGATTTGCAAATGTTCAAGAAAAGGAGTGGCAGTAAACAATCAAGAAGAGGTTCTAATTCATCATCGGGTAAGGGTAGTAGTAAAAGTTCTGCTACTTCTACTTCCACTGCAAGTGAAGAAGATATGTCACATCATGAAGATGATAGGAACAAACTACAAATAGCCCAACGTCAACGAGCAATAGACTCGGAACCAAAGAAATCTTCAGTATTATTGCAATCTATATACAAAAGTGACCAAAAGAAGAAAGTACCAACACGAGAAGAGAAACGACAACAATTACGACGATCACGATCGGCAAGTGGACGACGGAAGGGTACTGCAATGATGGGTAAAGGACAGGCACTAAAGAAGGATCCACAAAGTGTATTAAATGAACATTGCCGTAAACATTTCAAGGTATCATCTTCTCCACAGGTACAAGTAACACCACCCAAGATTAAAAAGAAACAATTAGAACCAGAATCATCCTTCAGTCCACAACCAAACATGAAGAAACGTCCCAAGTCATTACCACCCCGTGCTAAAGATTTAGAAACATCATTATTAAATTCAAACAACTTGCTTACACTGAATCATTCACAAATGATACAGGCTCCGATATCACCAGTGGCATCTGTGGATAGTAGTTGGAGATATAAACGATTAAAACAAAAGGTAAAACGTAAAGAACGAGCTGAGGAGGAACGAAGAAGGAAAAGTAGGAGGAGTAAATCATGTGATTCATTACAGATTGTACCATTTATGCCAAGCTTAAGTGAAGAGGTTGTAGGGCAACAACAAGAAGGAGGTGGGTATAATAATTATAATCTACGAGAGGATATGATATCTAGACTTGGTGGTAGTGCTGATTACAACAATAACAGTTACAACAACAGCAGTTATAACAACAGCAGTAACAAGTTCAATAAAGACATGTCAGTCGAAAAGAAAAAGGTACAAGCCATTAAAAAGAAGGTGGAAACATTACGAAAGAAACAAGCTGAACAACGACGACGTCAATCAATATCAGCAAGTACTACCAAGGATGATTCAACATTTGGTTCAGGAAAGTCCGCGTTAGTATTGTTTTATCATGTGAATTCGTGTGTTCAGTATAAAGGCTCGACGACTTGAATGCTTTATTTGACCTTAGTTTGCCTCTAGTTGATTGCCTTTGCATATCATATGTACTAACATATTTATAATCTCCTCTCTTTTATCATCATAAACCGTTGCAACGCGCATCTTCCAGGAACATGGGGAGCATACGGTAGTAAGATGCCTGAACCTGTATCAAGTTTGAATGGTAGTTATAGAAGGGGGGGCAGTCTTACTGATTCTCCGGCACCTGATCCACCTAGTGACGATTCTCCCCAAACTGTCAAGAAGGAAAGAGCTTCAAATGATCCACCATTAGTCGAAGATGATGAATTTGACGATGTTGCCAAGGCAGCCATCGCTACATTATTATCTGGTAGTGAAGATCTTAATGATATTAACAATATTAACAACATTATAAACGACGACGAGGATGACGAGGAGGAAGAAGATAGTCAACCTTCGACACTTGAACCCTCCACTCTTGGTGAGGAGGTGAAAGAAGCTACAAAGAAGAAGAAGAAGAAGAAGAAGAAGAAGAGTGTGGTAGCACCGCCAATGCACTCGTCTATTCGATTAAAGAAACCATCAGCTAAACCTGAATCAACTAGTATATCATCCAACAAGTCATCTACCTCGACATCGTCTTCAAAGAAGAAGGGTGTAAAGGCACACATTAGTGAGATTAAAGTCAAGCGTATGAATTCCTTCCACAGTAATAACAGTGAAAGTTCACCTGCCTCGAAGAAGAGTGATTTCATATCAGAACTGACAATACCCCGTGCTATACGTCGTGCCCCGCCACTCCATTCAAAAGTACGATCATACCGTCCACAACATAAGAGTAAAGATCATCTATCGGTATATCGTGAATCAAAGTTGTTAGAAGATCAAGTTAATACAGATTCAGATGTTGCTACCATTAATCGTGGACCACTAACAGGTAATGAAATTGATGTACATAGTAATTCAAGTACCAGTAAGGATCAAGTATCGGAATTGACAATGCCAGTGGCGTTATCACCGCCATTCGCGCAAGCTTTGAAAAGTTATAGTAAGCAGAAACAACAGAGTGAACAAAAGTTACAAGCTAAGAAATTGCAAAAGGCGAAGCATCAACTAGAGAAAGCTCAAGCTCAAGTTGAGAAGCTGGAGCAGTCACAGCAGTCTCTTTCTTCCAATAATGATCGGTCAGCTGAGTATCCAGTGCCAAGAAGATCAGTCCCCGGGCCACCACCTCGTAGCACATCCTCTTCTTCGTCTTCTAATATCATGTTGGGTAAAATGTCAACAGAGGATGATGGATCGAGTTCTTCCCGAGACAAGAATAACATTCGACGGAGTAAGACGCATCAAGTTGAGAATATGCCCTTTATGGATGCCAACACTCAAGAAATGGGGATCTATAGTGGTGAAACGAATGATTACGGCCAGCCCAATGGGAAAGGTATAATGACATATGATAATGGCGATTTCTACCAGGGCATGTGGTCAAACGGAGTTCAGGTTAGAAGTAGATGACCTTAAAATTGATTTTAATCTATCTTCTTTCAATACCGTTACATATCTGTACATTTTATACATTCTTTCTAAGCAAAAGAACTCATAGGTGGGGTGTAATCGACACTCCTTTCTTCGTCCTCATAAGCATCATTAGCTTGCAATTCCAAATCATTATTACTGTTCCCAAGCTCACTCTGCCTTGATATAGAAGTCTCCCACGATTGTCTATTTGGACTCTGTGACTTGCGTATGATGAAGAAGGCTAGTGTTCCTACCACTGCAATGGCTACCAAGAGTACTACACTCAACCCTGCAGCAATTGGTTGTGTGTTAGAGTTATTGGATTGTGGAGTGACACTTCCTCGAGATGGAGAGTTTGCAGCGACATTTGCTTCACCGCCGGAGATATTAGCTGATCCACCTTTGTCGTGATCATGAGTTGTTGTAGATGGTTTGTCGTGTGTGTGCTTCCCATCATCATGATTATGTTTCCCTCCACTACTATCTTCTTTATGCCCTAAACAGCCATTATCATCATACTTCCATTGTTTCATAATAAAGTCAACCCATACACTTTGAAGACTAACATCATCAACCATATATTCTTTCGACGTACTAGGCAATGATGCAGTAATTGTTATATTCAATTGTTCCATACTTTCTCCTAATAAATCTTCATCTTTTGATATGGTATAAAGTGTGTACTTTTGTCGATTGTTGATTGTAGAAGACACTGCCACTGTGTCGGTATCATTGCCAATTGCAAACTCATCAATTAATTTCAATATTTGATCCCCATGCACGCCATGAGCAAGTGGTACAAACATTTCTTCAATTGATATCATATTGTACATATCATTAGTAGTGACAACTCCAGGATATAGCGCAGTATTCTCAGTTAAGAACATGTCAGTGTCGACATGTTGCATAACCAATGGAGTAGAATGATAATCATGTTCTTTTGCTATTGGTATAAAAGTCTTGGGCAGTATCTCATCAAAGTATAGTTTATATAATGAATGGGATGTACCAAGTAAGTTGTTCGGATCAATGAAATAATTCTTGGGAGAACAGCCAAGGATTAAGTTGTGCCGGTCGGTAAAGAAGTTATTGTAGTAATAGTAATCTTTAGTTGTTGGATATGGTGTTGTTGGGCTTAGTATTGATGGAGCCAATGAAGGCACTGTGGTTGTTGATATAGTTATTGGCTGCAATGTGGTTTGGTGCACCGAAGGAGAAGATGTGCTGGTATCCTCTGTGCTACTAACTGACGGCGAAATAGTAGGAGCAGAAGTAACATTATTGATAGGTTCTATATCCAATAAAGGATCAGTATCATTCATATCAGGAGCAGGTAGAAGTATATCTGTATCGTTTACCACTACGTCATTTTTTGATATTGTTGCATTGTCGAGAGATATGTTGGTATCCTCGGTGCTGCCCTCTTCTTCTGTATCAACAGCTACCGTTGTTGGCGACGTATCATTGACTACACCTTCTGCCTCCATTGTATCATTATCAAAAGGTTTACTACTGCTTTTATTTGGTCCGCCTTGTGCAACTAATCAGCAAGAATCTCATGAAACTAGGATTTGAGGTCCTGAAAAAGGGTATAGTTTAGGTTTAGGTATTAGGTAGGAATGCCCGGCGCCAGATCTTTTTGCCCTTTTACACACACACACACTTCTGCGCAACTCAAAATCGTGGAGTGGTGGTAGTATTCATAAACAATATAAAGATGGCAGAGAGTGATGATATGGCAGCCTTCATGGCACCACCAGCAGATGATAATGCATTCGCTGCACCCCCAGCTGATGATTTCGTCGGCGATGTAAATGCAGCCGGTTCAGCCGACGATAATGCACCAATTATTTTGGCAGCAGCCCCATACGAGGCACCACCTGTGGAGGAAGATAATGCCTTTGCGGCTGCACCCGCCGGTGTTGAAACAGTATCAGATGATGAAGAAGAACCAGCAAGTAATAATGTATTAGTATCAGCTGAACCAACACCAATGGCAAAATGGAATGACGAATGGCAAACAACCTTATTAACACGTAAAGATGAAGAAAACGCAACCAAGGCCGCCACTGTCGAAAAAGCACGTGAAGACATTGAAAAGTTCCAAGCAGAACGTGAAAAACGACGCGAAGCACGAATGGCCAAGAACCGATCCGATGAACAGGATAAATTGGAGGCTATTGAGGCTGATCTTGAGAATGATAATTCATGGCAACGTGTTGTTAAGATGATTGAATTAAATCAGGATAGTTCCGATGGTGCCGTTGATACTGGTAGGATGAAGGATGTTTTGGTATTGTTGAAGAATGAACCAAAGATAGCTGATGCTCTTGGTGCTTAAGCTTTGATTTAGTTATTGTTTGGGATTGGTTTATTAGTGTTATGGGGGATTAGGGTTTGGGGATTTATTTGTACCATGTTGGGGATTATGTGAATTGGGAGGGGCATTGTGGTATTAAAGGATATAATGTTGGAAAGGAGTGTAAAAAAAGTTGAGGTTTGTTGGAATATTTGGGGCAAGATTGTGAGTTCTAAATAATGAACATAAGAATGTTCATTTGGCAGAGGCTGGATTCCAGAAGGTTGATTAGATATTAGAATAAACTTAAGGTATTTGCAGTCAGTCCACAAGACAATTTAAGGTTAACATAGGATCTACTCCACCCATTCGTATGTCAACACAATAGTCACTGATATTTAACCCGGGCGGTTCTCAGCGCACTCCTTACAAAACATAGTATGATTATCGGCCCACAGAGTATGATCGTCAGCTCAGAGAGAAATAGAACAAAATGATATCGTCTCGGAAGCTCTTCAGTATATAGGTCAATATATATATTCAACTTTTCAAAGATGAACATAAGTTGCCAGTAGAGAAGGGAAACAGAGACAATTACGGCCACTATGCAGATTGCCCGAGCAAATTGTTTACTTCTCTGTGCTAGGAGCAGTTCTGAATGTATGCTCTTAGTCACTGAGTGACCTTCGCCATGAACTTGTTTGCTTGTCTCGGCCAGCTTTTCGAGTAGCCTCTCAGCTTCTCGGTTTCGGTGTGCCATATATAGATCTTTGGCGAGGTTCTTACCACAAATAAGTGTATTTATCGCCCCCTCTCCTTCTTTCACGACAAGCACATTATACAGTTTCTGAGATTGTTCCAACTTCTTCTTGATGCACATTGAGACTTGCCCACACTTTTCTTTGGCAACACTAATATTATGTTCAGCAACAGGGTTTTCATCAATTAACCCCGACGCACTACAGAGATCTCGGTACTTCTCAAAGTGAGCTAATGCCTTCTGTGCACCTTCTTTTGCACCCTCTTCCAAGGCAATACGACCGAGGCAATTGTAGACCCTTGGTTCGATGTACTTGACCCGTATTAGTATTAAAAAAGGATCGTGTGTAATTTTAATCTGCTCAATGATGGAAAGCATTTTGTTTGATATGTCATTTGCCTCTTGACTAGCCTGTGTGCACTTGTTCTTATTAGCGACAGTCATATTTGTTAGAGAAGTGAGCTTTTCATATGAAGCTATGAGGTACATCCCTTGATTATCAGAGTAGTTTGTCTCCACGAAAGATACAAACTCAGTAGCTAACTCAACTCTAAGCTCGTTTTGGTGACGCTGCTTACACCTAGGACACTCTTGCCATAGCTTCCACAATTCATCAAAATCACGTCCATCCCACTGCTTTGTCTTGTGTTTGATATACCCTACAAGACATGAGAGGTGAACAAAGCCGGAATCTGATCCTCTGCAGGAGCAATCACGTCGAAGCGACTCTCCTGATTCATCTGTACCCTCGTCGTGGCATATCCAACACTGTGGTACATCAACTCCACCCAGTTGTCCTTCTCCTATTCTACTGACAACATTGCCGATAGCCATGGCTCATGAGTAAATGAGACCATCGTTAGGAGCGATTTTTGGCAGTTTCAGTTGGTGAATCTAACATGCATGACTCGAAAATCTTTCTTGGTATCCTTCTTCTTTGCTAAACATACTATCCCTTATTGGATAATGGTCAAGTCTTCCATGTATTGGATTCAGCTAATATCTTCTCAAACTCTTCTTCCACAGATGAGCTCATTTGATTCGTATCAGCAATCGAATGATACTTTGACTTCGTACTCTGTTCAATCAATGCATCGATAGATTTTGTACCATACTTGGCAACATGTTCCTTCCACATCTCTCCGGCAGGATAATGATTCCATACCCAAGACTCTTGATTAGGCACACTATCATACAATGATATCCATTTAATCATATTCCCAGCAAGATAATAGTATTGACGAAAGTTCTCGGTGTCATTCTTTGATAACCACTTGTCTATGTTCTTTCTTCTCATCACTGGTTTACTCTCGGGTTCATCAAATATCATTAATCTTCGTGGTGCAATACCCCATTCATATTGGTCATCTTTGACTTGCCCTTCGACCATATTCCAAAATCCAACTTGCGGACTGTGCATATCACAGGGTTGGATACTTGGATGTGAAGCTACCCAATGTTCATTAATATATCTGCCTAATCCAAAGAACACATCCTGGTGCCATCCGAGTGTATTATATACTATATTCTCAGTCTTGAGTATCAAATATTGTTTAATTGCTTCATTCTTACGATGCACATACTCTCCATTATATGTAGGAGGTAGTAACTTTCGTATATATGAACATTTGGCTGTCCACATGTTGCCGGGAAACATACTACCAAACATTGTATAATATTGTGCACCACATACGTCACAGTCATCATTGGGTGGAGATAAACAATCTAAATGTAATGAAGCATTAGTTAATGCTCGTCTCCATGGTGTTTGTTTACCATGATCATGAAAACTACCTTTCGAATGTAGATATACCACACGCTTCATATCACTTTGTTTGGCAATATCAGTATGACAATAATCATATAAACTAGATAATGTTACTGATTCGGTAGCATTCGTATAATGTTGTAATTGTAAACAATCTAATCTTGGATGGAGTGATTGACATAGTGTATTCATTTCTGTAAATTGTTCATTACCAATTAGATTGTAATATACTACACCAGATTTCTTTTGTTGTGCACTATTATTACTGACCTGCTTCTCTAATCGATATAATGCAGTAGAAACTTGTTTCATTTGATCAGTAATAACATTTATTGCATTGAGTAAACCCTCGGTGTCATTACTTGGTATGAATAGATTGTAGAATATAACAAGTGATGCTTGTTTTGCTTTTGTGTACTCATTATTTGCAGGAAATAGTGAAGCACTCTCATTGATGATGTGGACATTATTGAATAATAGATTATCAATCAAGAATATTGCAATAAAAGCAATCGCTACCAACACAACTCTTTTCTGGCTATTATTGGTATTGTTGTGTGTATTATTATGAGAGTGTGTATGATAATATGCTCGTTTTAGAAACATGATATATTTTTTGTGTGAAGTGCCGATCAAATGATACCCGATATAAGCTAGTGATATAAGAGGAGCATCATATTGCAACTAGATTATCAAGCGTCCAATGCCATCACAGTTATCAGCAAAGGATAAGAGAGATACGCAAGGCGGCGGCGGCAACTCATCACTTTTAGGGGGCTAGGGGGCAATCCTCTTTTTCCTTTAAAAATCACGTCAGCACGTCTTAATAAGTACGTTATATCAATATCTGTGCTACACACAATAGATAGTTAGCTGTTTGGATGTGGGGGCACATTTGATTGATTGGTATTAGTAGTAGTTTGCCGGTTTTATTGTGAAGCGGCTTTAAACATCAATACATACACCCACAACATAGACATAATATAAATTGGTAAAAGCTTATTATAGTGTACCGTCACAGTGTATTTCTTTATACAGTTTAAAACACAGACTCTAATAATTAGCAGCATGGATGCTGATAATGTTGATCAAAATAGAGGGGATGATGGAGAAGACAGAGATAATGAGAGTTTGAGTGAGGATGATGAGAGTAGCATTAATGAGGAAACGAATTACTGGTCTGATGATGACGATGACGGCTATGACGATGCAGAAAAGCTAAACAAGGAAACACATGATAAAATCAAGTTGAATGATGCAGACATCACTTCATTGGAAGTTAATTTAACAGGGGAATTTGTACAGAATGTTGATTGGAGTACGGAAGGGAAATTTATTGGAGATAATACACAACTGAAGAAAATTGAAATCATCAGTGATGAATGGTCCGAGGAAATCAACACCCTGATTCACATCTTTTTATTCTGTACTGGGCTTGCTAGGAATCGTTCCATTGAAGCCTTTTACATATTCGATAGTGATTTATCCGCAATATTCCAGCCTCTGCAACCCTTTTTTATCAACACTAATCTTGTCCACATCGAATTTTATGAGTCTGATATTGGTGAAGATAATACACATTTACTGGCAGTTGCGCTGGAAAAAAGAAGCAATAAAGATTCATTGGAAGTGTTGGGGATTCATTCATGTAATATGGGTGGAGAACATGTATTAGGGGAGCTTATTAAAGCCTTGGAGGGATATAGAAATCTGACCAAACTATCTTTACATGAATGTGGACTTGGAGGACGGCAGTGTTTTGATTCATTGGCAAATATACTTCTAAAACCAGATTGCAGATTAGAGAAGTTGGATTTAGAGTATAATAATGTTGGCAATCCTCAAGATAGCGTGACCTTGGCAAATGCTCTATCTAAAAACACATCATTGAAGTGTTTAGACTTCACTAGCAGCAGGGTTGATGAGGACGAGGCGGTTGAATTATGCAATTCTTTGGTGAAAAACAATACATTAAAGTGTCTCAAACTCTCAAATACACCTATGAGTAGTGTTGGATTAAGATCATTATCAAACAGGTATCAATACCTCATTTCATCATTGACTTACCTTGATTTGAGCTATTGCAGACCTCCTATCGACGATCAAGAGGCATCAATACTTGGGGGTGCTATTAATGTCAACACAACGCTGAAGGGTTTAATACTCAACAATATTGGTAACTCCATTACATCAGCAGGGTGGCAAGCCTTCTCGGTGTGCTTACAAAGCCCCAATTCGACATTGACAAGGCTCTCTCTTGATGCTTGCAACTTGGATGATGAGAAGATGATTATTATTGCAACCACACTTGCTAACAATTCCATGATAACTGATTTGGATCTCAATCAAAATGTTTCAATAGGTGTTCGTGGGTGGCAGAGCCTCTCGTCTTGTCTTAGTAGTCCCATTTCCGCTTTAAAACGGCTAGGTATGTTCGGTTGTAATCTCAATGATGAGATTGTGATTGGATTTGCAGAGGAGTTGTCTCATAATACAAGTTTATGTGCTTTGTCTTTGTGGAATAACTCTGGCATTGCCAACAGAAGCTGGGACGCCCTTCATAGGACTATCTGCAATACATCAAGTATTGAAGCAATATTTGAATCAAACCATACACTTCATTATGTCGGGAGGTCTCTAGATCATAATATTACATCATCTTTACAGCTGAATGAGAATCAAGATAAGAAGCAAGTAGCGCGTCAAAAGATAATTCAGCATTATTTCTTGAAAGATGAAGATGTAGACGTCAGAGAATTTGTCACCATGGATATGAATGTCCTACCTCAGGCGATGACATGGATTGGGAAAGAGCATGATGACGTTGGTGGACATACTCTGATGTTTGCGGTGCTGAAAGGTATGCCCTGTTTGTTTGATACCGAGAGTAAGACAAGAGCAAGTAGTAAGGCAAGAAAAAAGAGACGTGTTCTCTAAAACAAGGAAGTGGTATAGATGTTCTAGATGTGAACATCAACTAGGCTAGAACAATATGAGGAATCTTAGCATGCATGGAGAGATAGCTCACAAGCAGCAGTATAGAATATAGTGTACGTGTTATTCCTTAGAATTAGTGTTTATTGCCTCTGACAATAGTATTAGAGTGTGTTTCCGTTTCCATTTGCCTTGGTGATTGTGAAAAGAGAGTCATTCCATTACCAATCCAACTTCCATCAACAGGTTTAATCGACATGAACTGTTCATTACATTCACGTTCACATTGTCTCAAGTCTGTATCATCATTCTTCATTTCCAAGTTCCCTTTCATATCTCCATTGTATACACAACCTAACAAACAAGCAATACTAGCCGAGTATCGTGTACCCAATGTTTCAATGCACCAATGTATTCCGTCACTTGATATTCTATTCCGTATGCATGCATTACTCTTTTCATTAACTCCAGGTGGTTGTGCACATACCATTGGTATACTTGGTGGCCATTTTCGCTTTGCTAATGGAAGACGATCTAGTAGAAATGATGTACCTGATAACTCCCATCCATTTGGCTGCTTCTTATCAGAGTCTAAGCTTGATACATTGTTGTATATACCAAGATGTTGTGCTGATTTCCATAGTATTTCATTGGTAAATTGTCCAAATTCTTGTACTAATATATACTTTACTCCTCTCTTCTTCTTCTCACTACTACTACTATGTCGTATACTCTCCCAATTCATTGCAACATCTCGAATAATGACATTAATCTTATATATCCCATCCCAATCTTCTGCTGTTAATACATTATTATTCAATGGTAATGTAGTAATGACTACAGTATCAACACCCAAATTGTCATATGATAAGTTGATTGCTTCTATGATACGTTCACGCGTTATATCAACAATATCCATCCAACCATGTGTTATCCGTAATACAGCTACATCATAACTACCTACTGACAATTCAATCGGTTTAGGCATTGGTTGTGGTACCCTTGTATCTAATATCTCTTTCACTACACTTTCATCTAAATCCAATGTATATCTATAATCAACTAACTGTATAGATTGTGTATTACTCCATCCAATACGTTGTTTTAATTGTAATTCCTCTTTAGCACATCTTGCTTCTTTTCTTCTGTTTGTGTTACTTAGTAAATCAGTTATTCTCCAATACGATGATACCCCGCCTCCTCTTATTGGTGCCGCAACACTGAGACAATTATGTGAATATACTTTACCTTCATAGAAATATTCTGCTAATACATTTCGATTATATTCATATGTTGATCCTAATAATGTAGCATCAAATCCTTGTACAAATTGTTGACTTAATGAATCACCTACATGTACAATTTTCAAGTTGGTAGATATTGTTGTTGTAAAGTTGAGTACTGTACTTTGTGATAATGATGTAGGTAATGGTGCCTTGTTCGAACCACACATGTATGGTTTGACAGATAGGAATTTAGTTGGTAATCCTTCATTTAATTGATTATGTAAACGGAATGATATACGTATGGTATTATTTTGAGTATTATATGGAGTATGTTGTTCGGTGTATGCATTTGATTTGGTAGTTGCATGTATGTACTTGTAATTATTGGATGCATGAGTTGTAGTGGTTGTATTTGAGGTTGATATATTTTGATGTACTACTGACAAATCATGCTCGACAATATTATCATGTAGAAGATATGTGATCACAAATAGGATTGCAAATAAAAGACGGCGTATGTCATTACTACTTTTCTTTGATAATGATGGATGGCTGTTTGTTGAGGTATGTGGTATCATCTCTTTTTGCGACTCTCAAATCTCAAACATGAAAATTTGCAATGGATGAGTATTGTAGACTCAGACTCAGATTGCAAAGCCCTTACTCAAAACCCCACAGCAAATCATACACAACACACTTGACGACCGACCCCACTATCGGCGTGGCTCTATGGGTCCTCTCTGGCCGCTGCTTACCTGCTATTGATCATGATAGATCAATATATCTATCAAATTATTGCCTTTCAACAGAAGTTTCATAGTGCATTCGGTAGGAGAAGTTTCATATCACATAAGTGAGAGCACTTTATTGTGTTGCTGTGTTGTGTTATGTGTTATTGATAAGCCCGTCTCTTGTTATCCTCTCCTTATACCACACCGATGATATATCTACTAATGCGCAGACATTAATACATCTATTCTAATTTTGTCGGCGTCGGCCATATTCTATATCTACTCACAAAAACAAACATAATATCATACACACAAAAAATGACAATACATTCAAGACGTAACAAACCAATATATGTTCAACGCCCTCGGGAACCTATTAGTACTAATAATAATTGGTCATATATTAATAAAAAGCACAAGAATCCTAGACATACATCGAAAAATCGAATAGCAATAGTGGCATCAATATTCATTGCAATATATCTCTTATATCAAAGGGGTAGCACTAGTAACGATACACAGAAGAAACAGCAAGAGAAGATTCATAATACAATATCTTCTTCATTATTGAATAGTACCAGTGGTAGTAGTAGTGCAATCAATTCACACCTAACTATAAAAGATGAGAATGCACTATCTCAGGCTGAACACAATGCAGCTGAAAAATCAATGAATTCACAACTCTTACCAAATGAAGCACATTTCGTACATGCTGCAACATCCTTACAACCAATTACAGATAAGGTTACAACACACAAGTATTATCCAATGTATGGTCAATTCTTATTACCATACTATAAACGTATACCAACTATGAAAATGCTAGAGATTGGATTGGGCTGTGATATGAATTATGAACCCGGCGCGTCTGTGGCATTATGGAAGAAGTTATTTCCAAAAGCTAATCTATGGGAAGCTGAATATAACAAAACATGTGTTGAGATATCAACTAAACAAGGAAAGTTGGACGGCTTCAATACACTAGTCGGGGATCAAGGAGACAATGCAACATTAGATAAATGGATCACTAAAAGTGGTGGTAACTTTGATGTGATTATAGATGACGGCGGACATCACAATTGTCAAATAATAACATCCTTCATTAAACTATGGCCAACGATCAAACCAGGTGGATTGTACTTTATTGAAGATTTACAAGTTGGTAAATGGCGTGGTTTTCGACATGCCGGTACGGCTAGTTGCAATGCTAAGAAATTTACATTTAGTGATAAGTTACAAGATTGGTTAGAAGATTTGATATATCAAGGTGGATATGGTAGTAAGAAGTGGGATGTACATTTCATGTATTGTCAAGCTGAGGCATGTGTACTTGGTAAGAAACCAGCTTCAAGTACTGATAGTGCACTGGTGAATATAGAACTACTTCCAGAGGAAAGAACATTTGTAGAGACTGCCGGATCACTGACACCGATTACTGACAAGATTACGACACACAGTTTCTATACAATGTATGGTCAGTTCCTATTACCATACTACAAAAGAAAACCAGATATGAAGATGCTGGAAATTGGTTTAGGGTGTGATATGAATTATGAACCTGGAGCATCAGTAGCACTCTGGAAGAAGCTATTCCCGAAAGCAAACTTATGGGAGGCAGAGTATAACAATACTTGTGTAGAGATATCAACAAAGCAAGGAAAATTGGATGGTTTCAATACATTAGTCGGCGATCAAGGGAACAACAGTACATTAGATGGCTGGATAGAGAAGTCTGGTGGTGAATTCGATGTGATTATAGATGACGGCGGACATCACAATTGTCAAATCATGGCATCATTCATCAAACTATGGCCAACATTAAAGCCTGGAGGACTGTACTTCATTGAAGACTTATCTGTTGGCAAGTGGATGGGCTATCGTAAGTATTCAACAGCGAGCTGTCCAACTACCTTTATATTCTCAGACAAATTACAAGTATGGCTAGAGGACTTAATATATCAAGGCGGTTATGGCAGTAGAAAGTGGGATGTTCACTTTATGTTTTGTCAGGCTGAAGCTTGTGTCCTTGGCAAGAAGCCACCAGATGCAATAGCTCACTAGATGAATAGAAGAGTGAGACATACTCATATAACTTATCGAAATCTCAAGTCTTTAAGTTAGACCTATTTCAAATGCATCTACACGTCGTTTTGATGCTGGAGTAAAGTTGCTACGGACTGCCAACCTTGGGTACTCATTCTCCAAGCTTCTTTAATGACTGCATACCCATTAATGAGCTGACAAGCGAATCCAGCAAAGTTTCAGTAATACTATGATGCCTAAAAGTGATCTTAAGTTCCTCTAATACAGGATTGGGATGATTTTGTAATTGAAGAAATTTAACCATGCACTGATTTATAATCTAGATTATAACTAATGTGTTACCGTCGCTTCTCCGTGATACTCTTCTTCTGACTTCTTCTCATCCTCCATCTCTTTCAATTGCAATTCTAATATCAACTGTTGACGACGTAGGTCCATTTGTCTCTTTTCCATCTCTGACTCTTTAGATTTAATATCTTCCAACTGCTTCCTCAGGCGTGTCTCTACATATAACTCTGCATAGCTCTAACGAATTGATAGATACATGACAGCTTCCTCGGACCAACATTGGCATCAAAGTTCTCAGGCATTGTTATTGCGGACGCCCTCTCAAACCATTCAATCATTAGAGGCAAGGCATTGAATTCCCATTCAAATAACGGTGTCATATTGAATCCATTGTGATGCTGTAGAATCTTAATCATAGCAACTTCTTTCTTGTCACGTCTTTGGTTCAATGTAAGAAAAGAGTATTGGCTATATCTCTGTGTTCGTCGGATCTTCAGTCAATAGGTCATAAATATTTGAATCGTCACTGGTATATGTTGCAAAGAAGTTTGGACACGGCTTGCCATTCAGATTGCATTATTTCACTCAAGCTGCCACTCAAGTTTAAAGTATGCAATGTATACCCTCTGGTTGTAACATTGTATCCACACTCAGCCAATTTCAGTGATTCCAAATGGCTACACTTCTTGAGAGAAGGAACCAAAGCCTCTATCCCCTCATCGTTGATTTCATTACGAGATAGATCAAGATATTGTATTCCAGTAGCAGAATGTTGCAGTAAAGTTGACAAAGCCTTACAACCATTTATATGAAGATAGTTTGAATCCAAATCAAGATGCTTTAGATGGGGATGAAAACTTAATGCTGTAATGATATCAACTAATCCCTTGTCGGAGAGTTCACTTTCATATAGTGACAAATGCTGTAATGATTTGTGTTTACTACTACAAATTGCCAAGGCTAATAAACGCTCCTCTTTCTCTTCTAAATTGCAATTTGAAATACTAATAATATATGTCAAGTTGGGATTGTTTTTGATGAATGGACTCAACATATCTAGTCAATATGATCCATTCGTTTTAAAGATAACATAGTAATTGAGGTATTGCGTCTCAATCCTGTAAAGAATGGTTTGTAGACAGCCGCATCAAATTCTTGATTAATGTAAGCACTCGTAAATGTTTATTATTGACAACAAAATACCCTAACCATCCCATATCTTCGGTGCCTTCTGGAGAATAGTAGCATTCCTCTTTATCGTAACGATCGGCGTTGATACACAATTGATGGTCATCTTCTACAATATTTCAAA
>Ga0214480_100634_pt1 | contig 17413 bp, 13 predicted proteins | sample M1_20Mar14CPVII9_3_FD_165042 | JGI IMG/M metagenome (GOLD analysis project Ga0214480, IMG submission 165042) | Marine eukaryotic communities from Monterey Bay, California, United States - M1_20Mar14CPVII9sort6BwellE17 | ecosystem: Environmental > Aquatic > Marine > Unclassified | place: USA... | reverse complement strand
CCAATTTAAAAGAGCTAAGTCTGCCTCGCAACAATATTGAAGAAGCTGTTTTAACCGAACTTATACCAGCTATTACCGGTCTTGATTTAGCAACGCTTGATCTCAGTGGCAATAGTATCGGAAGATCAGCATGTGACATCCTGGCTTATTTTTTGAAAGATGAATGTTGCCAACTCCAAAAGCTTGGTCTAAGCAATAATCAAATTGATGACACTTGTATATCACTACTCGCTGCTGCATTGACGAAGAACAACAAATTGGAACATCTCAATCTTCATGACAATGAGGCTATCACCGTCAACGGACTGAATGACTTTGTATGTGTACTATGCAATACTAAAACTATCAACCAGACATATAATTCAAATCACACACTGAGTAGTATTGGATATGATGAAGACGATATTGATGACGATGATGATCTTGCTTATTATCTTGACCTGAATCGGAACTCGAATAAAAGCAGGGTTGCAATGAAAAAGATCATATTCAACCACAATCATTTGAAAATGGATTCCTTCTTTGGATGGGATTCTAAAGGTGATAGGAGTTTAAAGGCTCTTCCATTTGTGGTAAATTGGTTTGATAGAGCCGAGGAAGTTGACAAAGAAGATGAATGTTACTTGCCTGAGATGAAACTAGACGCAATTTACCAATTTGCACAAGCTATGCCATTGTTATTTGTTTCAAATACTTTCAAGGTTACAACCAAAAAACGAAAGCGCGATGAGAGCGGCTATTGTGTTGAAGGATGTGGAATTATTGAAATGAATGGCATATACAAAAGACGAGGTAAGAGCAATGGCGTTCCAAAATATGTGCTTCATTCTCGGTATAAAGGAAAGGATGAAGAGTTTACATTATTTCGCTGCAGACTCATGGATAATACTCGGTGAGTTAACGATATCTTTTATATACTAATTGAGTACCATCAGGCTCACATCTTGTTATCTACACTTTCCATCAAAAGAAGGTGGTACATCTCCATTATTCCACCTGGTTGTAAACCTGGTACAACACAAGACATTGACTTTTATTCCATAGCACATGACGATGATGATGCGTTTGACGAAACTCTTCCTCCCTCACGCAGCGATTGGGAGACCGTTGCAGAAGTGGCAGGATCCGCTCCTACCCGTGTTTATCCCTACATCTACGATGGAAGAGATGAGAATAATTAGAGTAACTTTATGGCTAGTTTTTCAAGCTATCAAGGCTAATAATATGAGTTGTAATCGTAAGCTATGGTAGTCCAGTTTAACTACTTCTCCTGTCAACAGTGCCCTTATTCTCCTGTAAACAGTGGTTATCTCACGTCCTGACTCTACCTTAACCATTTCTCAACCTCTTTCCACTTTGCTTTGACCAACATATCAACCTCGTGTTCCTTCTTGCAAATCTGTACACCAACTTGCCACGATTGTATGACTCTGAAGAGAAGAAGTCTTTTCCCATGTTTTGTAGCCTTCTTTTCTCTCTTTCTTCTCGTTTTCTGTGCCTTGGCAGTCACACGAAGCCACTTCATGAGGATTTGACGTTGTTTGAGGGTTGCAAATTTCTGCTGTGTCTCCTGTATTTGTGATTGAGTATAATGACAATGTTCTTCCAAACTAGCAAATGATTTTGCTAGCAATCTTCTTCTGTTGAAGACATCTGAAGAAATCTCTTGTTTGAGTTCTAATGCTTTTCGTTCCCTCTTTTGTTCGGCCGTATGCAATATCCAACTTTGCCAACATTTTTCTGTTACTGTATCTCTCCAAGCCATGATTGCCTTGCGCTCATTGAAAGACTTTATCTTAAAGATCTTCTTCCACTGAAGTAGTAAACGCTTTTGTAGAGACATTCGGTAATGCAACACTGCAAGTCTGTTTGCTTGTTTGAACCTAGCGGCAGCAACCTTCTTCTTGTGTTCTTCTGCGGCCTTGTTTTGAAGATAGTCTCTTTGAACTCGCGTTTCAGATTCTTCCTTCCTCATCTGTTCTTGCTGTATTTGCTGCTTTCTTTCCACAGCCTTTTGTTCATATCGCTGTCGGAGAATCTCTCGTTGTCTCTCCCGATCCTTCTTTCTCTTATTCATGTCTTTAATCAACTTGGGAGTACCAGTATTTCTAAGAGGCTTTCTTTGAGGTTTGAGAGGTTGCAAAAGTTGCCTGTCTTGTTTGTTGTTTGGTTGCTTATTCTCCTTGTCTGTAGTGCAAATATCATTTCTCTGTGGCAACAATTGTGCCACCTTCATCTTCTCTGGAGTGATGCATTTGATAACCGAGGGTTTTGAGGTATCTTCGTCTTCATGATCATCCTCTACGATGACTCCACGAGATGTGTCGTCTCCTTGTCCCTCATCTACCAAAAGACTAGTCTTGGTGTCGATTTGTTGAGATGTATCTACAGTCTTGCTCGAGGCTAACCACCGTACAAACAACTGACGCTTTAATCTGGATTGATAAAACTTATCGGCTGTATCATTCAACTTTTGGACATGCTTATATCTCGTGTGTAGAATAGCAAATACTTTTGACTTTGTTCGACAGTCACGTCGTTCGATTGCTCTTTGCAGTAGTGTATTATTCTCAGCACTTACATCCAACCAAGAATTCAGTATACGTCTCAAACACCGAAGTCTTTGCCGTCTTCTAAATCTTCTGACAATCTGATCCTTTGCATTGTTGTTACGTCTAGTTATCAACTTCCAACATGAGAATACGCGAGCTCTCAATAGTTTGCTATTCTCCGCATGCACAACTAGAATATCAAAGCACCTTTTGAGCATCTTTGCATCATTCGTTCGACGAAACAGGACTGCAACCTCGTCTCTAATGTCGATTGTCAGTTCACTACTACTAATGATTGGGTCATTATCAATACTAGAAAGCTCCAAATACTTGCTGTAGTCTTCTTCGTTTAAGTGTTGTTCATCATTAATGTTGAAGGTGGTATCATCATGAAAGTCTACCTCGTTGAAATCAAAAGCATTTGAGTTGTTGTTGTTGTTGTCACTTGTAGTTGATAGACCGTCGTCTAATAGTTTATTCATTTCATTAATTATAGCATCGGCTTCGTTGTCGGCAGGCACACTTTCAGGCATGATTTCTTTATAGTCATAATAATTATCGGGTACCGCCGCCGATGATGAGGCCTCGTTGTTAGCTCTGTCTTGTACCGCGGATATCCATTCGTTGAGCGAGTCTTCATCTTCTGTGGCATGATCCTGTTGCTTGTCTCCACCATACTTTTGTTGCCACGAAGACTTTCTCATTTTATTTCACCTATACCGGTTTGTTTTCATAGGGGAAACATTCACCAAAGATGAATGATCAACAGAAATGCAAATGCCGATAAGTTTATCTTTTGTTGGCTCACTCTGCGAAGGATCGATTGCTACTCTCAGAGGAGGGGGGAATAACAATGGTGGGGCGTCTTTCTTATCCTTTCTTACCTGAATAGCAGTTCGTTTTGTGCACGCATTATAATTTCTTGACTTTGGTGTCCAGTCAGGTCTATGCCAAGCAATATTTCCCCACGCAGCACCGCCAACGAGTCTAGGCATCTTCCTTGTCTTTAGTTTTTATCATGACGTCTGGTAAAGCCTACGATATTCATAGGCGATTTTTTTGTCATTTTAACGAAGCATATTTTTATTGGCGGTATTCGAGTGTGTATTGGTATGTTCAATCATATCATATGAATACCTACACCGCCATGCCTATCAATACACCCTGATAGTAAAGACAATGTTAGAATAGTATTGGTCAAGTATAAGATCATTACAGTAGCTGATTTGTACACTTACACATATCTATTACAACCTAACCACACTGAACCTATACAACATAGACAAATATATAATATAGAAACATATAACCAATCTATTCTTCCTCATTTTCATCCTCCTCCAAATGGTAGTAATTCCATGGTCTCTTTGCAAGTACTCGAACTCTTCCCTGCTTTGTGCCATATACGAAACCATGACCACTCTCTTGATGGAATCTAGCTATATTTACATCATCATCGGCACATGTCAAAGTACATACATGTTTCATGCCCTTCGTAACATTATATAATGACGTTACTGGATGACGTGCCTCCTCGTCTCCAACAGAGGGTAAATTCTCACGTACACCATATCCAAGTAGGCAGTACTCCGCAGAAGGACTTAGCTTGACACAAGTCACTCCCGAAGACTTGGTACCGGTAAGTGGTGCCGCATTCAACAGTTTACCAAGATTTGGATACTTCCGCATAGACTCAGTACGGATAATCTTGGGATTAAGAGGTAGCATGGACTGGCCATCGGCTGGGGGTGATGTGTCTAATGATACCGTTACAATATGAGGAACATACCGTCCACCATCTCCTTGATGAGCAGGATGGTCTCCAGCAACGATTGATAGTGGATGTGGACAATGAACAGGCTGACCACGAGGCACATTCGGTAGGTTACGTTTACCGGGAGGTGAGGGTGGCTCAAGCATTGAAAAGGTGTTCTGAGGCGGTGTACTCGGATCAGCAAGTCGCTGTTGAGGTGTTGGCGAGGAATAGCTGCCTCCTTGTGACGGCCGAACCGGAGTTCCAACGGGAGTTGAAGCTAGATTACTCGTTAAATATTCGACAGGGTTTGGCGGTTCCTCCTCCTCGGCATCATCATCCATCTGATGTCGGCTTTCAATCAAATCCATGGCATTATCAATACCAACGGGAAGCCAGAAATCAGCACATGCCGAAAGGACTTTACCATCTTGTGATAGATCAAATCCACCATCGTTGTATAACAAGACACGGGGTATGATTGTTCGTGGCTGTGGTGTGACAAGGAATAATTTAGTTGATAGGGATAGGGAAAACAAGATTGGTCAGTGTTGGTATCATCCGATCATAAGGCAAGCATAAACAACACCCAAATATATGCTTACATTCAACATTGCCTCCTTGATAACTTTATAATTCCAACTCAATATACCATCATCATTAATCCGTCCACCCCGTGGTACTCTACTGCCAATATTCGCTGGATTAGGATCCAACACGGCATCCAAACTGAAATCCCACATGCGTAAATGAAAACTCATACCGCCACCATTCATCCCACCTCTACGATTATTACTTGGCAGGTTATTCGGCAAGCCTTCATTACTACTCTGTGGATTGACACCCCCCACGATGATGATGTTACCACACGGAGGAAAGTGTACACATCGTAATGCACTTTCATGACGAAAGTCCATTGTCTGTGTCCTTGGGAAGTCGGAATTTTGCGATCTATCTAATATCCTGGCATCCGATTCTCGTGTAGTAGATGATTCGGTAGTAGCATCCTCCAACGCCTTCTTCTGTCTCTTACGTTTCTCTTCATTATAATCCCATAAGTGTAATGTGCTACCACTTGCCATTGCCAATATCTCTCCTGATGGGTGAAAGCTAAGTGAGATGACAGCCGAATTTAATCGTATCATGTTCAAACATACACCAATACCATCATCATAATTAAATGCTTCCGCTTCAGTCTCATACCATGCCGGATCGTCATGTGGTATACCCGTACTGGCTAAAATTGATGATGCATAATCATCTTCCTCTTCACTAATAGGTTTCTTGTTGCAATTATCACCATTGACATCTATTTCAGCACCACCACCCTTCCATCCTTCCACGACACCCCTTGGACTACGGCCTCGTTGTGAATTCATACTATCAATACCCCAATCATTATTACCACTCCTCCTTCTTGAACTACTACTAGTTGTGTTAGTAACATCATACCGTCCAATCCACTTACGTTCCTTCTCCATCTTTCTACCCTTCCGAACACTCTCCTTCTGATAATTCCAATCCCATACTCTAACTTGAAATCCCAAACAACCACTAGCCACAATTCGACTATTGGTAGGATGATACTTGACAGTCCACGGTGTACGTGGATGTCCATCTAATGTACGTATTAATTTACCAGTTTGTGTGCATGATATTTTAATTGTGTGATCTCCGTGTGTTGAGGCGATTGTACGATGATCGGATGAGAATGCTATTGATATTGTTGATACTGCCTTGGTTGGTTGTGCTGCTGCTTGATTATTATTATTATTCGGTGGATTATTACCTCCGGCACCGGCGGCAGCAGCACCTTGAGGACCACGACCAGCAGGCGGGGCACGTTGTAATCGTAAATTACTCTCAAATTGACGTAAATTTCTACGTTCAATCTCAATCTGATTCTGAATTGCCCTACGTCGTGCTGCATTAATAGCTGCTGAATCATCATTATTATTATTGTTATTGTTAGATCGTTGTCGTTGTGCATTTGCCAATTGTCGTTCTAATTGTTGTATGACACGCCGAATAGTATTAATCTGTTGCTGTAGTAATACCGCACTACGATCGGGTGCACCCTGTGGCTGTGGCTGTGGTTGACGATTTGGATTTAGAAATGATCGTGCTGCTCTTCCTCCTCCACCAACCCCACCATCCCCTCCATCTCTACCATCATTATTTCGATTTGCACTACTAGGACTAGTAACATCCGGCAATGGATCATCATCATTAAACGGTCGTACCATCTGTCGTGGACGCTTTGGTATTTCCAATCCACCATTTAAATGATTTAAATAATTGGCATTGAACCGTGTTGCACTTGTATACTCCGCATAGGATATAATCTCTTTGGTAACGTTTAATATTTCATTTGGTATAATTTTATTTGGACCGTATTCGTTATTGAGAGTGGTGGATGATGAAGTGTTGTTGATTGTTGGAGAAGTAGATATTGATGCTTGGGATGGTGATGTTTTGCCATCAATCTTTTGTTGTTTGGGCCCTGGCTGTTCCAGTTTATTATTATTATTACTCTGAGGCTTTGACTTTCTCGGTGGAGTTGAATAAGAAGCCTGTGATTGTGGTGCCGCCTGTGCTTGAGGAGGTGGTGTTTTATCCCGTGGTGGTGTACTAGCTCCTCCTCCATTATCTCCTTGAAAGAATTTAGGATTGAGATAGGAATGTTTTTCACCACCACCTTCCTTATTCTTTTTCTTTTCAGCCTCGGCAGCAGCTGCAGCCTTTTCTCGTGCCTCCTTAACGGCATCAACACCAATCTTTAAATTATCCTGTGCAATTGTTGCTATACTCTTCTTCTTTTTACTACTACTACTACTCTCCTTATTATTTAATCCTTTACCGCCTTTACCAATATAAAATAATTTCGAAGTATACCTACTACCAAATAATGATCTATCATTTAATATATTTAGTATGTTACGACCCTTGCATTGATTGGCACCTGGAAAATGTAACATTTTGTAAGAATCTACATTGAATGGATCAGGCTCAGTTGATATTGGTAATATATCTGAATCTTGTAATGAGGTATTATTTTGGAGGGTTGATGCGTATATATCCTCCTCTTGTTGTTGTTGTTGCTGGTTGTTATCATTATTGCCCTCGTTATTATTATTGTTATTATTGACACCCTCGTTATTATTTTGAGCTGCAGTCTCGGCCTGCTGCTGTTGTTGGGCCTGCGCACGTTGTGTGGCCCATCCCGGTCCGGTGTCCTCGTTAGTTGTGGGATTATTACGTAGTTCCCAACCTTCCCCTTGCTGTCCTGGTGGTCTGCCACTCATTATTGATATATATAATTATTTATTTTTGGGTTGAACAGTTGAGAAAGGTGAACACAATATGTGTACTAAATTGTTTGAGCGACTAATCCCTCGAAATGCCGCTAATATCGAACACAGATATTAGTATAAGCTCTATCAAATCACGCCTTTATCCAGTGCTTATATCGATATCAAATCGCGAGGAATGTTTCGATTTGATTGGGCTGCAAGCTACTTTGAAGTTTCTAGGGTATGGTACTTTCGTGATTGGAGAAGTTTTTCAACAAAAGGTTATCCTATTGAAGATAGGAAGGCGGCAATGGTGATACCTGAGGCGTAGATGATAAGAGATAATAATAGAGAAAAGGTAGCAGAGATATGAGTGGTTTATACCCGTTTGATGATGACGATTACGACGGCGGCGGTTCAAGCATATCAAATCACATGATTTCTTCACAAAGTTCATCGATGATCGATGCACCATCTCAACACTCAATTAGACTTGGTAATGAACATACTTACAACCCGCAATATCATCAATACCATAATTCACAACAGCAACAAAATCCAATAATATCATCTATCCAATCTACATTTACAAACCTAAAGCATCAACTACAAACAAATAGTATACTACCCAATAATCAATCAATTGCAACCTTCCTCTCGGGTACAATAGCATTCTACACAACTGCATTATCAACACAATATATCCAATATAAGGTACTGAAAGTATCAACAGGTACACGTCCAACAATCATTCCAACAACTCTAGGTATAATAACCGTAGCAATAGGTAGTTGGATGGGTCATTTAGCAGGAATAGGTACCACTGCCGCTTATTCAACTATACAACATTCATGGAATAATAATAGATTAAATGGTATTATACAAAGTTTTCCAAAGATTAGTCGTAAAGCTATACAAAGTGTTGATGAAATGATACGACCAATGAAGATATTTGTTAATGATTTGAATAGAGGTGAAAGGAGAGAACGGAAGGATGCTTGGATGCATGCTGCTAGAATGTGAGTCTATTACTTTACTTGATATTTGCTTTTATCATCTCTTTGATATTATGCTCTAACTGCTTTAAATTCTTCTGAACTTGATGGTCTATCATATTATCAATTCACACTCTACAAACCAACAGATGCGTCCTAGGTCTGCTAACATACAAGACAATCTTTCGATCCAACTTTATATCACTCTCACCATCGAGTTATACTGCTCGTGGATCATTTGCACGCATCGGTATACCAGCACCACCCAACTTTAACTACGCAACAAAAGCCCAACGAGCCAAATTAGAAAGCATCGGAAAATGGTGGGGATGTCACACTTGTGGTAGTCGAATGATATTCTCCGACATGTCAAAGAACAAATTCAATGGTGATCATATCCCACCAGTTAGTGTTGCTAGACAGATTAATTCAAGATGGTACAGGAAACCATTTGGTTGGAAGGTATCACAAAAGTTCTATCCGCAATGTCGTAATTGTAGTAATAAGCAGGGTGGATTGTTATCAAGTGCTGTGAATGCTGGTCATAAAAATCTACATTCCGTTGGTGGGGGACAGGAGAGTCACTTTCATGGACGACGATTGCGTATAGGTCATTTAACTGGTGGAGCGGTGGCTGTATTATCCATTGGCAATAGTAATGCAGATGGAAAGAATGAAGTTAAACTGGTTGAATCAAGTCGAAATAGAGTTTCTTCCATTCAAGATTGGATAGAAGATACAGGCAGGGAATTGAGAGATCGAGTTGAGACTGCCTGGAGAGATTTGTGGTAGTATAAGTAGTATCTTCATCTCTCTTATCATAGATTTATGCCAACTGTCTTCTATTGTATTATTTGATTTATACTCATACTTATACTATTTCCATATCAGAGGAATCTCTTACTCATCAGATCTGAATATATCTGCCATTGGAAGTAAATCTGGCCTGGGAAACCCGCCATCTTCTGATACTTTTAAATCAGAAGGATTAGAAGGATCAAACTGAAATACCCATAGACTGACACGGTGGGGTAACTTCTTCCATGATCGAAAGGTCGCAAGAGGTACCAACTTATCATCGTCATAATCATCCTCTTTCTTTGTAGATTGTTTTGTATCCTCTGAGCTTTGACTCATTGATGTATTACTTTTCTTCGGGCTATCTTTGTCACTTTTCTTTTGTCTATATATCAGAGTAGACGCAGACGACGTCTCTAGCTCTTCCATCATGTAACCTTTGCAATTACACAAACGATATTATACATCTGTCAGTCATGATTGAAAACTATATCATAGAAGTATACAACTATACAATATAACTTACATATTTGTATCGATTTACCCATAACCCACTTGCCTGGTTCTCTCAATAGTTTAGGTAGCTTCTTATCTTTGGAATCTGCATCTTTCCTTTTGTCAGATAACTTTTGTTTCTTTGAGGCTTTAGTCTCCTTCTTCTTACTGCCTCTCTTCTTACCTGCATTCTTTCCCTTTTCTGTTGCCTTCTTCTTCTTTAAATTGGCTTCACCTATTACTACCTCGCCCTTCTTCTTCTTATCGGTATTGTTGTTAGCTGCATTATCTCTTTCTTTTCTTTTGGTACGATATGCTTCAATCTCTGTACTACAGCATTCCGGCAGAACACGTCGTCCTAATAACTTGTATAACTGACGTTCATGATTATAAGCATCTGAATTCCACCATGATATATCCGATGGTCTAATTTGCAATAATACCTCAATAGTATGGAATGAACCAACTCGAAGTTCAAACAATGTACGTGTGGTTGTCAGAGGTGCCATGTACAATTGTCTTATAATATATGAGAGAGTATATAGTTGAGTACTTTCTTATTTAAATGTGCACATTATCATATGCACAAAATTTTACAACTACACAATACTATAATGTTTGATAATCTAATATACTGATCGCCGTGATTACTACTGATTAGTTAAGAGATAGTATGTATGGTACCAATGAATTGTTTTGACCGGTGCATCGCCAAATTCGTTATCTTCATGCCGAATAGTATTGTAGCAGGTAGCAGGCAGCAGTTGACCGCACTACAAAGGCTAGTGGCTACATAATCAGTGGGTTATAATCACCGAGTATAGTCAGTTCCGTCTCGCGCAGTTTGTCAACCGATAAAGTCGGTAACATTACAGAAATTTTACAAAACTCGGTGCATCAAAATACCACTACATCATAATATTATACCATGACAACAGACAGCCCAAACAACTATGGTTCGATTGATGATAACAATAGAACACGTCCACCAATACATCTACATGCATCCTTAGAATCACTTGATATAGGACCGCATGCATATAGACAACAACATACCACATCATCACCACTTCCACAAGATCACAATATAGATAGAAGTGCAACTCCAGATGAATCACCAAACCTATTGACTAGTCCACTGTTAAGAACATTGTCAATAAATGCTGATCCATTATCAAATCCCAATTTGAATACTCCAATACTTGAAGCTTCCGAAGTACAATTGCAAATGATAAACCGAAGAAGAGTGAGAGCTTTATATTATATATAGTATATGCATTGGTTAATTCAATTATGTGCATACCTTGCCTCTATGGGTATGCATCAGTGATCTTCAATCATGAAGTTTATCAGCCACATATATCAGCATTATCAAAGCTTGTTATTTTGAGTTCAGTTGTGCATCAGTTTTGCTTTAGTACCTTTTCATCACTACCATTCTCCATTGGTCAAGTTCAGGACGCTGGGTTGATATTCTTATCTGCAATGAGTCATAAAATTGCAACATCACTCATAAATAGTGGTGGTAGTGATGAGGATATTTTGTCTACAACTATTGTATTACTGGGCTTATCAACTGCCTGTCTAGGTGCGGTACTAATAGTTGCTGGAAAGTTCAAGATTGCTGATGCAGTGGCATACTTACCATTACCAGGAAAGTCCGCGTTAGTATTGTTTTGTTGTATGTACTCGTGTTACTCAACGTCTCGGTAATTTGGCTGCTCATTCGAGATTGGCTTGCCTTGGTTTGATTGTTGTTGCAAACCACGTATACTAATATATGTTGCAATCATCTCTCTTCATCTTCAAACCTTGAACACGCATCTTCCAGTTGTTGGTGGATATTTAGCGTTTATTGGATATTTCTGTGTTGAAGCTGGAGTTGCTCTTTGCATTGGGCATACGATTATGGTGCCTACTGACTGGGTATATCTATTCAATAAGGAATCTCTTATTTTGGCTCTGCCGGTAAGTTTTTCACTCATCTTATCGTATCAATTCAAGTCCTGTAGCACTAACCTTGTATTGGAATAGGGAATACTCTCTGGGATCTTTCTTACATTTGTTGCTAGAAAGTGCACGGATGAAGTCATGTTACCGTTATCAATGGTGCTCATACCTACATTGTTCTATATAATACTATTCGTCCATGGTTGGAGTATTGAGGATGCACGAGATGGTGGTTGGGTGGGAGAAACGTCGCCAGCAGTTCCAGGAAAGTCCGAGTTGTGTTGTTTTGTTGTATGTTATGTGTGTTCAATATGAAGACTCGACCATTCGAATACTTCATTTGAACTCAGTTTGCCTTTATGTGATTACCTTTGCAAGCCGCAGTACTAACATATGTTGCGATCACTTCTCTTTCATCTTCATAAATTATGAAACGCGCATCTTCCAGTACAGGATCTTTTCTCGTTGGTTGATTTCGGAAAAGTGCATTGGTCTTTGGCTAAAGATATTGTTGCTACATGGGCTGGTATGGTCTTTGTAGTATCGTTCTCTTCCTGCTTGGATGTAGGTAAGTCGAATGAATGCATAGTTTGTTGGTCTTATTCATCCCCCTGACATATCTTGTGTACGAATCAAATGTTAAAGCTGCAATTAGTATGGACATGGGCGAGGCACTAGACACAAACAACGAGTTAATGACTGTAGGTATTAGTAATCTCCTATCAGGACTCACAGGTGGTATGACTGGTAGTTACATTTACTCACAAACAATATTTACATATAGAACGGGATGTAGATCAAGATGGATTGGTATTTTGGTAGCATTAACGTTCGTTGCAGTCGTTGTGTCCACCGTCAATTTCTTAGAAGTAACGCCGTTGTTCTTCTTGGGTTCGACCTTGCTGTTTATCGGATTCGACTTAATGTTCGAGTGGCTAATTGAAGTGAGGCATAAACTATTGTTCTCTGAATATGCTGTTCTGCTCGCAACTTTCTTTGCCATCCAATTCTTGGGTATCAATGGTAAGTTGTTTAACACCTGTCTTCTTCTTGTATGATTGTACTACACTAACCTTGCACTTCTAATGACGAATAGGCGGAATTGGATTGGGTATCGCAGTGGCTATATTCGACTTTGTATGGACGACTGCTACCGTATCAAGTGTGGTCAGAGTTTCACGTCGGTCACTCATGTTATGGGCTCCACAACAGCGTCTATTTATTGATGAGCAGTACAACTCAGACCGCATTGTAACTCTTCAATTAAGAGGCTCTGTCTTCTTCGGGTCATCGATGACAGTCCTTAGTAATATTCTAGATGAAGCCGGAGTACCCGCATCTGTTGATGAACAAGTTGAGATTAGCAAGGCCAATAGCCCTATTCCACATCGTCGTGTGAATAGTGTTCGAATACCTTCATCCCTATCTCCTTCAACTGTATCACCAGGTAGTGGTAGTTTATCAAAAAGAAGAAAAGAGAGATCACAACAACAACCTGAAAAGAAACAACTTATCATGGCAGCAAATAGAAGAGCGCAACCTCGCTTTTTAGTACTCGATCTAGCGTCAGTGTCAAATGTGGACGCAAGTGCTGCTAGAGGATGCTTCTTACAACTAGCAAAGATGTGCAATAAGAGAAAGATAACAGTTTGCGCATCAGGTGCCAATAACCGAATAAACTGGTTACTTGAAACACATGATACTGCTCAACATTTGGATCTAGATACATTGTCAAATGGGGCCTTGTCATCTGAAAAGATACTCTTATTTGATGATATAGACGAAGGTGAGAATTGTTCTCAAACTTGTTGTGCTTTCTACTCCTTCTTAAACCTCATTCATGCTTCCTTCTTCTTTCTAGCTCTGCAATTTGCCGAGAAAACATTGATAGAGGAGTCTTCAGACGGTACAACGAATCGACTTGGAGCTTTGAGCACTGCGGATGGAGATAAATCAAGAATCTCACTATCAACTGCGTTCACGACCTTTCTTGGGCTTGAGAAAGAAGATGCTGAGGCACTTGTAGAATACGAGAAAGGACACAAGGCTTTCCACATAGAAACTTCATATTCCAAAGGAGAGGCAATCTTTTCTTCTGGAGATTCATCTGATGGTTTCTTTGTTGTCTTGCAAGGAAGCATTATTGTTCTTTTAGATGATGCCTCAAGAGGAGGGGCGAGTACCATATTATCTGGAGGAGGGGTCCAGATTAGAAATAGAAGACGAATTACAGAAAGTGGGAAAGCATCTCGTGTTCAGACCGTCGGTAGTGTCTTTGGATTTGTTGATTATGTATTAAACAGACCTCGAACATTTACTGTTGTGTCTGGCAAGAACTGTTTAGTTGCCAAGTGCAAAAGAAGTGGTCTCGACGAATTGAAGCAAGAAAACCCAAACCTTGATCGGATTGTGGACAAGGTCTTATTGTTGTGTAGTGTTGTTGAGCTTGCATCACTCGAGCACAGATAACATTATATAGACGAGTGTTTATCCTAGTTGTTGGTTACATTAAGTGGTAACAATCTATACAAGTACATATCATATGTAAAGCGAGGTAAAGACATATATGACATAAAGTATGCCTGCCACATAACAATACCCTTTTCTTATCATGCCTTTCCCAATTATAACTCCAGAAAACATGACGAGACAACAGTTGGCAATAGTAAAAAGGAATCCATTTGCAATATTGCTCGGTAACTCTACATGAATTTCTTCCTTGCCTGTCGTTTTAAGAAGAAGATAGAAACCAATCGAGAGACCGACACATAAGTTGAATACAGGGCTAGCAAAACAAGAAGTTGTCGCCATTGTCGATAACCCCTTCTTTGACAGTGATACATTCGCAACTAAATCTTGTACTGAGTTTCCAAATGCTAGTACGGTTAAACCCAGAACAGTAGATGGTATTCGAAGCAGAATACCAAACAGCTGAAGTAAATCGACAAGGGTGTCAGCAATCTTATCGAGGTATGTTGAGGCAATAACAAAGCCATACAGTGTAAGAGGTATCTTTTGGAGAAGGAAGAGATAGTTGTTAGAAGACTTGTGCTTGTAGTATGGATTCAATAAACAGAGAATCGCTTACCACCACACAAAGGTTCAATGGGCCTTCACCGCCAGGACAATATCTTAAAACAGCAAAACCAACTAAGAGCGTTGTCGCCAACAAGACATGACCAACATAGGTTTGAAACATATCAATGTCAAACTGATCTAGAATGTAATACCATATCCATATTGACGAAAGTGGTAATGATATAGCCACTAGAGGTCGACAATAGTATCCGTCACAGGGTACTGGGTTTGTTAGCTATAAAAGGAATAGAGTTATAGTGTGTATGAGTATGTTGAGAATAGAATTAATGTCACTCGACTTGGGACAAACACTCACCTTTCGAAGTATAGTAAAAGGAAGCTCAACTGAGAGGAATATAACATCGAGGATAGTATTCTCTTCATTCTGATAAATGTCTATAAAGAACATACGCCAATGTTGTCTAAACTCGTCAATATTCTCTGTTATTGCTTCGGCCCAGTTATCAGGGGTTTTGGGGACGATTTCAGTTCCAATTGAACACTGGTCTACTTGATCTTTGTCAACGTCTTCACTTGTAGTCCTCCTGTTTGTTATTTCTATGACTTCCTTCTCTACATCTAATACTTCATTTTCAGGCAATGGAGTTGTATTTGGTTGGAATGAAGAGTGTCTCAACTTTTCACCATCCTTTGTGTTGTTGTTATTGTTTGTTGTATCTTTCATATCAAATGACTTCCTACGGATTACAGGACTATCAGTTGAAGATCCACTTCTAAGAAACAGAAGACCCCCAGGTCCATGTTGTGGATGAACGGCGTGATGAGGATGAAAAATTACTAACGGTTCTATACCATCTTCTTCGGGCGCTGCCCATCCAGAGCTTGTACTTCTTTCTTTGAATATATTATTTCTATCTGCCGCCGTTCTCGGTGAGAGATTGACTTCTTTGGTATGTAAATCAGATTCTTTTGAGCCAGTATCTACTGAATTACTCCTTTTCAGTGGCATTTGTTGATTGACAGTACAACTGTAGTTGCTCATAGCTTCCAGCACTGCATCGCCAATAGAATGACTGTGTGTCGATATTAAGTTGAAATGATAGAGATGATGTGTATTGTGGTTGTGATCACGAGACTCACTTCGACTACCTCGTCGATGTTGAGGATCACTGCCACTTCGATGATATTGCTTGGCAGATTTTGGTATTAAGGAAGTCTTCTCGCTTGGAGACTCCGAATCTTCCTCTTTCAATTCCAAATCATTCAAACTTGAACTACTCTCAAAATGCCTCAACAATGGTGCGTGGTAGAATACATGATATGAATCTGCAGCTAACACAAGCAATACATATATCACATACATTCCCATCAAAGTGTATACGAATCCATAATCAATAATGCCCCGTTTAAGATAGGACATACTGACACAACAGACCAGTATAAGAACGGCAATATCTCGAAGAAGTGGTCCTTGACACGGCACTCCACTCTCCATGGCATAGGAAATGGCACTTTCTCTTCTATCTGTATTCTTGTTAGCATCATGCACTTCTCCACTACCACTAAGACCAATAATTGCCCCTAATATTACAGATGATACAAACATTGCTGTTCCAGTTAATTCACCTAACGCCATTTCATATCCTCTATGCTCATCTCCTAAAATCGCATTAATGGTAGCTGCAACATCAGGAGCTCCATTGCCTAATGCCAATAAGGTAACACCTGCAAATCTGGGTGGTAATCCCAACTTTAATGAGAACAACTCCAATCCAGGTGAGAAGAATTCATCAGTAGTAGAGCTTAACAACCGAAAGAGTAGTAGTAAAAAGAATGCCAAGAAGATCAGTAGTGGTATATGATGATTGACTCTTCTTTCTCCATCAGTAATGTTTGTACTTGTATCATAATTGCAGAATAAACTTGGAAATATTATCCCATCTTCTTGGTTACATTTGTGTGCAAATTCACATGGATCAAAGCTTCTACCTTTCCTTTCAAATTTATCACTATTATCGGGTAGTGAATCGCAGGAAAAGATGGTATAGTCTATTGTATCGTTTGTATTATTATGATGATGATGTTTTGATAATCTTCTTGCAGTTGTGTTGTCAACTGACGAGTTATCTAATATTGATTTACTGTTCCTTAATATTGCAAAGATGATGAATATTGATACCAAACATAGATGATAGATTGATGACGTTGGGCTTCTCCTTCCAATCATCACTTTTTTATAATATATAGTTTTGGTTCTACCGATCTGGTTTTATACTACTACTACAACCAGCCCATTACCAAAGTATATCCGCAACCGCCAATACATGCCTACTACTTCGAGACAGATGAGAAGCCGCCGATAACTCCACTCGTAGACAACACCTCTCTAGCTAACCAATGTCAATAAAAAGGAATAAATTGAAATGGCGATACACCGGTCATCACCCCATATGACCGCCACATCCAATGGCCTACTCCACTCTCTACCTCTAAATAAGGGTGATATCTAATACTTACCCATCTAGCTTTGTCTAATTG
>Ga0214480_100633_pt1 | contig 17414 bp, 16 predicted proteins | sample M1_20Mar14CPVII9_3_FD_165042 | JGI IMG/M metagenome (GOLD analysis project Ga0214480, IMG submission 165042) | Marine eukaryotic communities from Monterey Bay, California, United States - M1_20Mar14CPVII9sort6BwellE17 | ecosystem: Environmental > Aquatic > Marine > Unclassified | place: USA... | reverse complement strand
AGTTTGCTACGGAGAAGGTCAGAGTGCAAAAACATTCGAACAGGCCCGTGGTTTGTGTAGTAGTATAAATGCCCGTCTATGTTCCAGAGAGGAGCTCGTTAAAGACTGTACACGTACCTCGGGATGTGGTTTCGACAGCTTCTATGCCTGGAGTGACACTCCTGTTCCTAAGAGCTCTTCTAGATCGTATTATACAGTTTGTGGTCGCTCCACCAGCACTCTGTGTAGTGGAGGTCCTCGGCTAGCTGATGAAAATGAACTCATGGCGGTCCGGTGCTGCGCTAATACAAGCCGTGGCGCTGGATGGATAAAGAGGTCTAGCTCTTGTCCATGGGCTGACAGTGAGATTAATGGATCCTGTGAGAAAGGGAGGACATTTGCTCAGGCCCAAGCATCGTGTATTGGTGTAGGTGCCCGCCTGTGTACTGTATCAGAGCTTGAAAGTGACTGTACTGCCGGGACAGGATGTCAATTCGATCATGAACGAGTTTGGTCAAGTACTGAAAGTGGAGAAGAACCGGCGTTCATTCAGAGGAGTTGTGGAGGAGGGTACTTGTGCTACAGGAGTTCTGGTTTTGGTGATGTCAATAACAACAAATTCAACATTCAGATGTGTAAGTGCATATCATGTGTGCAGAATTAAGCCTATTCATATAACTCACTTCTAACCCTTTTCCCTCTTCTTCATCCATGCCAGCACTTGAGTTATTAACGGGGGAGGCAACTATTGGTGCATATAGAAAGGCCAAAAACCAATGGGAGTCTATCATTACAGATGATTTACCGTCCAGATCAAGTAGTGATTATGCGTCTGATTGGTGTACTCTTAGTAGTTATCCAAGAACGATTGATGATTTACACATCTGTGGCAAAGATCGAAATATAGATGTACGTGTTGGTGTGAGATTGGAGATTCTTATTTCATTGATTTCTGTCTTGTTTCTAACTCCGTATATCAACTTTACTATTTATAGGGCAGAGGAGGTACAATCGGGGCAGCCGGGCCAAAGTATTTGCGTAATGTTAGTGGGAAATTTACGACTGTAGCGGGTCACATGCAGTTTGACACTGCTGATACTGGTAAGTTGATTCTTTATTTCTTTGATTCCCATCACTCTGATCCATCATCATACTAACATCTCTCTCCACCAATAATTTCGAACTCTTCCAGCCAATATGCAAGCTAATGGTGTATTTGACAAAGTCATGTAAGTAGAGAGAATCTTCTTTGTTGTTTCTCTTCTCATCTAATGCTCAAGAATTTAAACTCATTCTTATTTCAGTGAACATGAGATGGCTCACGTCATCGGCATTGGCACTTTGTGGGCAAGAAATGGTTTGGTAAACAGCAACTTAGTATACACTGGTTCAATTGCAAAGCGGGTGTGGAACGAGGATTGGGGGTGTGTAGGATCACCGCCTGTGGAGAAGGATGGAGGGGCAGGCACAAGAGGTGGACACTGGGATGAAAAATGTATGGATAAAGAATTAATGACGGGGTATGTAGAGGGAAGACCTCCCATGCCAATTTCAAAGCTGACATTGGCATCGATAGAAGACATGGGGTACAAAGTGAACTATGGAGTTGCTGATGCATACAATGGCGCTAATACACAATGTTGCAAATCTGGTGGTTTGTCTATTCAAGATGATACTTCAAATGGTCCAAGGTTATCGGAGGAAGGTCGAGCAAAAGCAACTGCATATGGTGAGCAATTATTGGGTGAGAATGCTTTGTCTGTCAGTATTGGCGAAGAAGTGCCGGAAGACTTGATATATGTCGGAGATAAAATCGTATCTGTTTTATATGAAGAAGCTGGGCAAATCTTTGAAGTTATTGTGGGAAATGATGAGCCCAACATGCCTTGGGGATAAGTTACTAGAGTAGAGAATACCTATATGTAAAAGTAAAAGAAGATGCACTAGGCATTCTGTGAACAACACATCATCTGCCCTACTGATATCATTCCTATTCTAACCTAATAATTATTACGCCCGGCTGCCGCACTTTATCTTTGTTCCCAAAGCTTAAAGCAATATCAAGGGGAAAGTAACTAATCACTGCAGTACTCTTTCCCCTGTCATTCTGCTCTTATACTTCGGATGTACAATCGTAAAATGTAGGCAGATAATGACAGTGTAACATCCATCTCCTTACTCATCCTCCTCCTCGTTTCCATAACCACCGGCACCAAACATTGCCTCGTTCTCCTTCCGAATCTCTTCATACGTCTCTCGGCATATTGTAGAGATGCAATCCTTTTTATTACACTTGCATCTCTTTCCCTCTGGTATAAACTTTTCTAATCTATCAAATGGCATTTGATCTTGTGGTGTGGTAGATCGAAACAGATCAAATATTTTACCATCCTCGTCAATTAGGAAATCAGCCGGCATTTGTTTAGCCGCGGACAATCCAGTTGCACCCTGAGTTTCTTTCATTGTCGCACTAAAATTAAAGTATTGCTTATAATGTTTCATATTCTTGGATAATTCAATAGATCCTGTAATCATTGCTTTTGACTTTGTTTTCAATTGAAATTGTTTGTAGACTGATCCTTTACGGTCGGATAATGCGTGTGCGTCAAGATCGGAGGTGCCTAGCATAAAAGAGAAAGTGTGCATAAGATGTGAGCGTTTCGGAGAATGAGCTATAAAGTACATCACACCCAATATTAAACTTAAACACATGACGACGTACCAGTAGCAATCTTCTTAATATTCTGAGGAGTACTTCGGAATATACAAAGCGTGACTATCCCCGCTGCTTTTAAGAAATCAGCTTGTTGTTTTAACCTATCCACATTGTACTGACACAGGGGTCACGCTATATTAATAAAAAGTGTGCATAAGATGTGAGCATAAAAAGGGCACGCCACTATAATTTATATAAACAAAAACGACATACCAGCATATCGAAAGAATGATAACAAAACACGTCTACCACGAAAGTCGGATAATTTATATTTAGTCCCTTCATGATCGACTAATTCAAAGTCGGGTGCTATATCTCCAATGTCAAGTAACGGTGGAGGTTCTTCCTTGTTACTACTACTATTGCGTGAACGATGTGAGCTAGAGCTCAATGTTGATGACATTTTACGCATAATTGAGCTCATGTTGGTTGTTTAGTTTATTGTTGTTGCAATGTTAAGGGAGAAGAATTGAGAGGGGAGGCCTATGGTATCGAGAAAGACCTATTATTGCAATGATACGCCGTGCTGCGGGGCTACGAACTAACTAATAAATCCATGCATGATGTGGTTTAGTCATTTTCCGTTCTATTTTATTCACAGCGATCAATCTTAGCGCCAAACCTCTCCTATCCCTCTCCTTCCTATCTGAGATCGGTTTTAAGAAGCAAGATATAATATAATGAAGTAGTAGATTACCAGGATACAGTTTGTATAGTAAAGTAAGTGTTATCTCATGAAGTAGCCCTAGAACGTATCCTCTCCTTTCGTTTCATCTTTGCCCGTTTTAATCTATCATTATTCCATACCGGCTTAGGAGATGACGGTGCCGTCGTCTTCTTCTTCTCCTGCTGCTGCTGTTGTTGGATAGTGTTATCATTATCCAACAATTGTTTCGTTTCCTCCTTGGGCGTTGATACTTCATCATTGGGAAGCTGACGTTTCTTCATCTTTGATATCTTATCCTGTATTTGAATTAGCTTCTCCTCTTCTTCCTTGGCAGATACTGCAGTTGTCCTCTTCTTCTTTGGAACATTGTAATCCAACTTCTTCTTAATCTCAGGCATGGTGGGAGGTAACTCTTGTTGTTTTGATACTACTTGGTGCGTCTTCTTTCCCGAGGAAGCATTAGTCTGTTTGGGAGTTGTCATACCCTCCCATCTATTAATAAGATTATTAATACCATCCTTCTGTTGCTCGTCATGAGGACAGTTTGTACTAATGACTGGATCATCGTCTTCTCCTCCTCCTGAAACTGTTGATAGTTGGGTTTCGACACTCTTACCCTTGGGTGTGGTACCCAAAAGAAGTTCAGTATGATAACTCTTAATATCCGATATTTCATCATCATCTCCAACCGAGACTAAGTGGAATGTATCAATTAACATTTGTGATAAGCTCGATGTAGTCTTTCCAAACTTATTCTCTCCATACGGCAGTGCGGTGGGAGTATAGGCTGGAGCATAAAAGTAATCATCATCTTCTTCTTCATCGTCTGTAACCGATTGACTATCCATACTATGTACTGGAGCAATACCAAGACGACATGATACACTACTTCTTGAATTCATAACATCCAATAATCCCTTATCAATCATACCATTATCATTCGTCTTTAACAGCTGTTTCCGTTGTTCAAATGGCAGTGCCGGCGGTGGCGGCAGTGGAGCCGATGGTGATGCTAATGATCCTCCACGAGTACCACTTTCATTAGACAACGATGATACAATCTCTTCAACTTTATCACTTTTGATTGACTTATCATCGAATACTTGATATAAGTTAACATTCGTATGATCTGGACTATCATCTGATAGTACTGTATTCTGTTTTTGTAATATACTGTTTGTTGGGTATAGCTCATTAACTCCTGCTACTGTGGGTGTAACTACCGTTGGTGCTGATGCTGGTCGAGTAGTCGATTCCTCCTCTTCTAAAGTTTCCAATGCCTCACTAATCGGTGTCACTATAGTACCCTGTTGCTGCTCTTCTACAATTTGGGATTTGGTGGTAGACTGGTCAGCCATATCATAACTGGGTATCTGATTACTCAACCTCATTAAAAACATTTGAGTTTCGGCTGTATCAATTGTTATTTCCATATCCATACTTTCTTTCATACTTTCCCTCTTTCTTCTTTCTACCTCCATTTGTTTTTTAGTATGTTCACTAATTATAGTGGTCATTGTATCATCATCATTCGTTCCAATCGTGGTGGCACATACACTGCATTTATCAGAAATGATGCCATTATACCTTGTGTTGCAAATGTCACCACTAACTAACGGTGACATTACATATGATAATATATTCACACTTGATGTAGCAAATTGTGTTATGGCATCTTGTTTTTGTTCATCACATGGAATGTTCTTATTGTTCAGTAGGCATTCATCTAAACATTGCAATTCATCAGTTTGTTGTTGAGCTCTTTTCTGTGATTTGTATGCTAGATTGTTATTTAGAGATGATTCTAATGTGGGGAATCCGGCCTTGTCAATCCTCGTAGTACGAGGAGACTGCTGCATCTCTTCTTGTTTCTTAAGTATATAGTCTGATAATGATGATGTATCATTAGTGTATGAATACATGGATGGTTGTAACCTCTCTTCCAATCTCCCTTCCTTAACTTCTTTATCCTCATGTGTCACTTGTTGATGATCTTGTTGTTGTTGTTTCTTGTTGAGTAAATGATCAGAGATGGAAGTTAAGTTATTCAATGTAACTGAAATATCATTCTCATCTTCTTCGTCTTCGCCCTGTTCTTGTTCGTTATCGGATATAATCGAGGGAAGTGTTGTAGTCTCTTCATCATTTGATAATGTACCCGCCAAAGTTGTCTGAGGCGACATAGTCCGAGGCACTGTCGAGGGCTCTTCATGGTCTTGGGGTATACAAAATCCTTTATTGGAATAATACCTTGCATACGATCTCTTTTTCGGTGGCTCATTGTTAAGGCTGGATGAAACGCCACCACAGACTTGTGCAACTGGTGAACATAAACTAGGTAATACGTCATCTATCCATTGTATTGACTTCTGTTGCCACCCTTCGTCCTCTCCTATGCTATTAGGTGATACGGGCACAGCCCTTACTCGAGCACTACCGCTACCGCGGGGCGTAGGCGATAAACTACGTCGAAACGAATTATCATCAGCCAATGAATGCATTATACTGTCAGCCGAATCTATTACTATACTTTCCTCGATGCTAACTTCTGTTATTGTTGATAAGGCACCGTTTAATGTGTTATTATCAACTACTGTGTCCTCGTCACATGAATTATTGCCGCAATTTGTTGTTGTAGTGCCGCAGTTTGTATTACAATTCTTGCCAATAGTTTGTGCTACAATTTTAGCACCGGTATACATATCTCCAATACAACCCGAGTTTTGTTGCTGCTGCTGTTGTGGTTTCTGTTGTTGTTTATATTTATTATTGGAGGAATTAACATCCCTAACAGCCTTTTTTACTAATGCGGCAATTTTTATAGAGTGGAGACTTGCATTACGCTCATGTTCTAATGTTTGTTTATGTTGCTGTTTCTCGATGGATTGAAGTGTGGCGTAGTTATTGTCTGACATTCCCCTCATTGTGATAGAGCCAATAGAGAGATGAGGTATATTTTATTGGTAGGAGGTGCTAATAAATCAATGACAATCTATGGGGGGAGTTGATATATCGATAGCATAAAGTTGTGTAGGAGGTAGGTCGGAAGTGTTATAGAGCTCATCGAACTGCCAATGGACGGGTCTTTTATTATATCGATTGGCTTGATATTGAGGATCTTATTGAGTATCCTTTGCAGCCGCAGTTCATCTATCGGCATTGGCACTTCATCCAATAGCTCAACAAGATAGGCTTTTGTTTCCCTCTCCGACGTGAGGAGAAAATACTTTTAGCGACTAAACTACCAAACCGTTTGTGAATAAAATTAGAAGTACGAGACGTCTTAAGTAAGCCTAAATCGTGCTATATTAAAATGATATATTAACTCATTTTAACATAGTAAATAGATAGATTGTATATCACACGTTAGCCTCTGCTATTTAATTGTTAACATATAGAAACAAAATCGAATCATAGTGTCATTGGTTCTTCTTCGTTTGCAACCGCTGTTGGTTGTTGTTGTTCTACTTCTTGAGGATCTAATACCTTGGCTTGTACATAGTTATACTTGTGGAACGACTTGTTATCTAACTTATCCATTGTATGCAATTGTTCCAAAGTAATCAGTCCAAGTAGTACTCGTTGTAGACGATCTAGATTGATAACTACTGCATTATTGTTCGCTGCCCTGGTAAACTTTCCATTTCCACTACTTGCACCAGGTCCTGCAAGAAAGTAGTCTATTGATACATGTTGTGTATTGTGAGAGATGAGTACGAGGATAGAATGTCAAGGCAAATAGAACAAAACACTTACCTGTCCTCTTCGACATTATAACTTTAACCGTGCCCCCAAATCTCGTAATCGCATTCTTTACTGCCTCAGTTGCCACGGCATTATCAGAACATACCTCCTTCCATTCGCCAGCAATGACAAAGATCTTCTTGTCAAGTATCTTGTTTGGCACCGCTCCATTCTCACCTCGATTCAAATTGACAATACGAATAATAGGCGGTGTTGAAGCCTTTATTTGGGCAATACGTAGGGCCCCAATAACCACTGGCTGGACCCATTTAGTTACAAGTTTTACAAGGTTGGTATCTTCTACATCACTTTGTAAAAATCCAACTTGATTCATTTACATGAGTTGTCACCGCTGTAATTGAATGGCTTAGAGTCAATCTTTGAAGAGCCAAGTCTGTTGCAAATGCATTAATAACGAATGAAATCTTTTGTTGAAGTGATATGATTCGATTGATATCAAATCCAAGTGCTTTTACCTCAGCAGTAATAGTTGCCCGTCGACTATATAGACGAGATAGACAGTATTTGCAAAGGAAGTGACCATATAAAGGAGATGTTGAATCTCTTGCCATGGACATGCATATTTTAGACCTCATTTTGTCGCATGTGCAAGTACACGGTGTCGCTGCAAAACGGCCAATTGGTATATGATGCTCCATTGGCATCAATTGCCAAACGAGTATTGGGACAAATTGGTACCTTGCCTCCAAGAGCCTTCAATAGCAAACGGAACCTCAATCCTTCTAACTCGACACAAAGAAAGATGAGAGTACGATATTGTACCGGTATAATGTTCAATAAACATTGGAGACCTGATGGGATGTATCCAGTGCACATGTCTGAAGGAAGGTGATGACGGCGGCTCATGTAGAATCGTCCACTAGTACTACTAGCTTCATCCAGAGTATCCGCATTCTCATCACCACTACTAGAAGCAATATCCAATTCATCATCAACATCACATTCATCATGATCAGTGTCGTCTTCTTGACTGCCAAAGTTAAGCCAAGCCAAGTACGACTTCTTCTTGGCCAATATCTTCCTAGCAGTTTCTGCATCTATACATCCTAACCCGGCTAGTACCTTTGTTAATGCATTTTGAGCTTGTAAGGATGATTCAATCTGTGGCAGTCCTGTATCTTGAGAAAAGGCAACAAAAGTAGTACCTCCAACAATCACACGGCGGCCATCATTTATCCTGATGAACTTGAGCCGGTCGTCTGGTAAAACATCTTTGCATTCGGATTCATCAAATGTGCTGCAGAAGAATGCATTCTCGTGTTTTCTAAGTGCTTTGTAGATTGATGTTTCAATGAAGATGATTATGTTGGGAGGAAGATACTCGAGCAACGTTGGCAAGGCCTCAACACAACCTGCGGCAACTTCCTCATCAGATGGCGACTCATACTCATAGTAATTCTCACCAAACTGCATTATTGGACTCAAGACATTGTAAAGTTTCTCGGCAATTGAATCATCAACTGTGCCATCTTCTTCGAACTGACTCAGTACATCATCAGTCATGATATGTTCCAGTTGTCTTACAATCTTGACCAATCGAATCATCCGAGGAGATATCTCAACACAATTTTTGAAGTCGTAAAACATTGGACCGAGAATCTCTCGGTACAGAAATATCTTTAGGCATTCTTTAGGTTGTTTCAAATGCTGGTTAAACAGGTCATACTTGGCCAATGACGGAATACTCTTAGCATGTTGCCGACGCCAATCAATGTCATCTGAAAGCTTTGGCCAAGTGAGTAGGAAATATATCAAGTCATCGGGTAACCCAAATCCGAGCTCCCTTACCTCGGCAATTAGCTCTCGACTGACATAGGGATCGGCAATTGCCTTAAGACGTGCAGTGATTTAGTTGTGTAACCAACACCTACAATAAGTTCAAGGAAACACGTTCACCAAATCAAAGTAAACTATCATCAATTATTGAAGATTGTCAATTCACTGCCTTATACTTTTGTGGTATAGATACATTTGGAGACGAAGAAGCTAAAGTAAAGTATGAAGAAAGTTTTAAGGGATTGAATAAAGAAGAACGGAAGAAGGAGGTTGATGATACATTCTTGGGTAGTGTTATAAGTTGTGGACCATTGAGTTGTGCACCGTCACGATGTGATGTTTTGTGTGGGACGGAGAATGATCGTCCGTATCATATGAATCCTCCATAGATTGGGGTGAGGTATTGGACGGCGGCGGTGGCGTGGGTGTAGATATTGCACACAGAGTGGCAGGGGAAGGCTAAGCAGCGGTATCGTTTTGCATAGACTGCAGATAAGAAAGGAAAGGCTGAGCGGGGGTGTCCAATTTGAATAGACTGCATAGAGATGGCCAAATAGAAGAGGTGGTGTATTATATTTAGGAATTCATTTGATGACAACGACTGTTAGAGACTACCTTCCGCTAGTCAAGCCTTCTCATAGCATGAGCCTTGCGCTTTTGAATCTCTTTGAGCTTATCTTGTAGCTCTTCTTCCATCCATTGCAGCATACTTTGCTAACTCCTGCTTCGTCATGGCTTCGATATATAACATAGGGAACGCCTTGATGAAATCGCGTATATGGCAGAGAGCCTCATCTTGTTGATCTTCTGGCTATAACGAGCAAAAGTACCAGGAGGATTAATCGCCGTAGCAGTAGCCTTTTCAACCCAGTTGATCATGATTGGCAAGACTTTGAATTCCCATTCAAAGAAGGGTTGCATGTTAAAGTGGTAATGGTGTTCTAGAATCTTCTTCATAGCCACTTTCCCTTTGTCTGATGTTTCTTTATTCAAAAACAAGTGAAAGGGGATAAAAGAATCTCTCATACTTTCATCGGTATCGCCTAAATGCGTCAGTGTATGATTTGATAGATAAGTTCTGTTGACACTTGATGTATCACAGAGAAGATTCGAGAAGGGTGCCCATCCCTCGGTAGTAATTATACCATTTCCATGTAGAACTAAAGTTTCGAGAGTTGAGTTGTTGACTAATGCACATATTTTTGCAAAAACGAGTGCCCCTTCATCTCCGATGTTATTGCTTGCAATATTCAACGTTTTGAGTGTGGTGTTGTTGGCCAGTGCATTTGCAAAGATTCGTGCCTCATTATCCCCAACGTCGTTGAAACTGATATTTAACGTTTCAAGGTTGGTATCAGGCATTTCTAATAATGTCGATACTTTCTTCCAACCTTTAATAGTAATTGATCGATTATGCCCAAGGTATAGCTCTTGTAATGTATGCCCACGCAGTGCTGGCAATAGCAACTCTATCCCGTCATCGTCAATATTGTTGTTCCCAAGTAGATTGAGTTTTTGTAGCTTGGTAGTAGTGCAGCGTAGTAGAGTTGATAATGCCGTACATTCATTAATTCTAATATCCATCCATGTCAAAACGACTTCAATATATTCTTACCTCGATATTGGCTGATTAAAAGAAGACTATGCTGTTTGTTTGCCAACAACAACTTATTGATGCTCGCTCTCTTTCCTAAGTGAGCTCTGTTCATGTTTCTCACCTAAACCTACAATTTTCATTCTTGTGGTCCCAAATGTTGGGCAGGCAGAGAAATTGTATGAGTACATAATTGATGATGAGATTGATATACTACACACAACTATCCTGTGTATTGTATGAGGAGATTAGATTATAATATACATAAAATAAATAGATTACTCAATTCAGCAAAGGTGTTACCGACAGATTATTGTTTTGTGTTGGTTGGCGGTGGTTTAATTGTATTTTGCAATAAAAAAGGACACATCTTGTGAGCAATTTTTGCAAGTTGGTGCATCAACAATAATATCAAGTAGCATATTGTGCACATTGTTCATTAGAGTTGTTGTTTGCAAAATACAAAGCACATCAAGCACAAGATGGGAAAGAAGAGTAAACGGAATAAACGATCGTTCGTGGCGGCGTCGACAAATTCAACATCAGGTACCAATACTAATAACAAATCAACAAATAATGTATCAGCCAACAGCGGTAGTGTTGCCGAAAGGCTTTCTCGGAGAGGATTATGCAACCCATTTACCCCTACTACACAAGAAGAACTTGATGCAATCATTTCACAACCTACCGTAAGCTCGAATGATGAAGATCCAATCAAACCTCCGAAAGATGCTACCTGTTGGATTTGTTTAGAGGGAATTATGGATGATAATACTGAACCCCTTCGTAGGAACTGTGCATGTAGGGGTGACAACAACTATGCACATTTGAAGTGCCTCGTATCTCTTGCTACTTCAAAATCAGAGGATATATGGACTGGTAGAGTAAAGGCCGCATCTAATAGTGATTGGTTAGCTTTTGGTTGGGTTTGGGAGTCATGTCAAAACTGCAAACAATACTTTGCTGGTAAATTGAGATTAGATATTGCAAATGAATATGCAAGAAGTACCGAGGGGATGGTGGGTGGTGTACGAGCATATAGACATATCGTTGCATGTAGTTGGGTAACAAAGTCAATGTTTGAAGTACACAACCCTTGCTATCCCGAGAATTATGTATTGATGGAATCAAAATATGACAAGTTACTTGATCTCATACAGAAAACATACCCCATCTACAACCAAGGTATTAATCCTGCATTACAATACATCAACTTTAGTCTAAAACGGACAGAAGCAGAAACAATTACCAATTACTCTCAAACAGTAGCCAGTAGAATAAGAATGTTAGACAGCATTAGTTCGGTAAAGTCAGACGAGGAACTTAAGAAACTTTACAATAAGTGGAATGATTTGAGTTCCCTCTCTGTTCAAAGATTTGAAGATTTAGAGGAAATATCGAAGAAAGATCCCATAATGATGCAGCAGCTAAAAGACTCCATCTTACATGTAAAGAGTCAGATGACCTACTTTAACCCTTTCCCACCCATGGTATCCTATTTTTATTTTTTTGGCAAGCACACACCACAAACTCAACGCCATCGCCGTCGCCGCCATAACACACCAACCAGCCTATTCAACAACTCCATATCATAGGATCTAACAGCTAATATACCCATTTATCATTGTGTAATTGCATTAGCACAATAGTGGTCGTCTACTTGGTCTACTACATCGATTTCATCCTAGGCCGCAATTTTTTTGCAATTGCAGACGATGATGTGATCAACAACAATCCTCGTCATCTATGGATAGAAGACAGTATATACTACCAATAAACAATCAATGGCATCAATCTATATGATATCTATGGCCATTCTGTCGAGGGAACCACTGGTTAAGAGGCCTTAGAAGCCGTAGATGGCCATGCTCATATGGGCCATCAGATGTGAAAGTTGACACCGACACCTCCTCCATCTACACCCTATAAAACAATAATGATTATGCCATCACAAGTCAATATCAGCAGCCCTCCTCCTACAATTGCATAGATAACTATCATATAAACAATCTCTGATAGTAGTATTACTACTGATATACAAAATGGCGGTGATAATATGCCAGGATATACAACCATCATCAAAGTAGCAATTTTTTGGGGGGAGGAGGATGCATCCTAGAATATCAACGTCCTGATACTTTCTAGAGGAGGTGGGGATACAACCAACACAACAGTCAATTAATATACTATATGAGGGAGAGAAAAGTAGTGGGTCCAGCCGGGAGATATGCCTTAGATGATCAGATATGGAGGTGGAGATATCATGTTATGAGGGCGATTTTGACAGGTGGTGCAATAGCATCACTATAACACAATATTGTAGGAAGGGATAGAATGCATTTCACTGGACAAAAAGTTCACAAACAATAGTTTAGAGTCTAATCTAAAGGATAGTAAACTTATTATATTCCTACACAACATATAACTATATCATACCACCTCTACAAAGTAGCATCAATGTCAGCATTTTTAGGATACCGCTAATTTTCATCATTTTGCTCGACTCGGCTTGGGGCGGATGGAATAACGCCGCCAATACTAGGAATTCGACCATGAAACTTGGTATATGCGTCGCCGAGATGCTATAGAGGAGGACGGCATGCTTGGAACTGTACAAAACGGACGTCTAGGAGGGTAGATATGGCCAAAAAGTCAAAAAGACCCACCTGGATGCACCTGGGCGGGAAAGGGTTAAGAGAGAGTTTTCTCATTTATCCTTAGAGGGGTTAGATGGCACAGTGCCAGATGAGAAAGAAGTGTCGAAACTCAGTGAGCAATTGAAGGATGCATATACCAAAGAGCGTGGGGAAACATCTACTGATGCTATTAGATTTTCTCTTATTCATGCACAAAAACTGCTAAGTCACAGGAGAATTGGAAACCATTTGATGCACTTGACTTGTTAATAAAAACCCTCGAGACTTCTAAACTTTCACTCGGTTCATCTCACAGTCTTACCCAAGAACTACAATACAACATTAATAATCTTGTTACTGGATCTCGTAAAGTTGCAAACGAGATGGATCCTTACCGAAGATATTGCCCAGTTAAGAAGTATGAAGATGATTGTGATATATACATTGTGGACACTGAAAACTTGACCAGGAAGATAGATGGTACAGATATTGGAAATGAGATGGGGTGGGCCCCATCTGAAGTAATACTGCACAGGGGTGCGCTTATTGAGTGTGTAGATCTTGTTAAAGCTTCTCACCTCAACGGTAAGAGGGGATGGATTTATGATTATAATGAGGCTACTAAGCGGCACGTTGTCCACTTTGAGGATGAGGATACAAAAGAGTGCCTTGTGAAGCCTGGTAACCTTCGGCTGTTGTTCTTTGATGAGGAGTATGGAACTACTGATGAACCCACAGAAGCAACGAATAATAATGGGAATGATACAAAGCAAACAGTTGACAGTGGCAGTGGTGGAGACGACGATTCTGATTATGCAGACATGCCAGATCTTCTATGATAGGAGATAAGGCATGGGTGTTTAGACAGCAAAGAAAGATGGATATGACTAGCATTTGGTTTGGCGGGGAGTTGTTGTGTATAGGGGCAGCACATAGGCTGCCAAATAGACATTATCTAGGAATTATATCAAAGATGAGATGACAAAAATAGTGCTAAGCTTAGTACCTCTCTCTAGAACTCAAACTTAGTTCTCCCAAGCAAAGCAGAACTCTCTCACACCTTTCTCATAAACTACCGAGTCATCAGTGTATGATATTGTTACTGGCCAGGTATCAAACTCCAACCTCTGCTTCATGGCGAGGCGTGATAGAATAGCTTCAATCATCTGTGGAGAAAGTGGACTACCCTTCATATGTGTATGTTTGAATTGAGCTGCTATTTGGTGCATTGATCCACCACCAGAAGAAAGATGAGAGAATCCCAAAGATGTCTGGAATGACTTGATGCAGTTGATAACTTCATTCTCCTGCTCTGTTGTTATATGAGCATGCTTGATAAAGTGCTTGTCAACCTTTCGAGATAGTTCTTGCTTGTCAAAGTGTTGACATAGTGGTAGAGTAACTGTGCATTCCATCTTGTATCGATATCCATCTTCAGAATGGTGGCTATTATCTGATAGATGAACCACACCCAAACTCATTATTGAATCGCTCATTCTGTCTTTGGAGGCATGCTGTATTCTACTTTTCGACAAATTGGTAGCTCGATTCGTGCTACTAATGCTAACACTCTCCTCCTCATTCTTATTTCTCACTGATATGGCCTTGACAGGTGCTGACGTAGATTCCTTGCTGGTAATAGCTGCAACAACTGCTTTACTTCCAATACATCCCATGCTTGTATCCTCACTCTTTTGTTTATGCCTAGATGATACTTTGCCATTGTTGTTTTTATGTAAGAGAGAGATGTGATAAGTTGAAGAGGAGCTCGTGTTTTATGTGTGACTGTGAGTGGGACAGTTCACATATCTTTCTACTTCTAAGCATGTTGGTTTTTAAGGGGTGCACATAAGATATGGTCGCTTGGGCTTCTTATCCATCCCAATCCTGAACACCGTACCGAGTACCATAGGTCTTAAGTTACAAACATCAGAGCCTTCCTTCTGTGTATTGTATCGTCTATTTTACTCCTCGATACTGCTATCAACCTCTGCAAAGTCATTAAAGAATACTCTAAACAAAGCTAATCCATGGGATAAGTCCTTTACACCCATCGTCTCTCGAATCGAATGCATACTCAGCTGTGGACACCCCAAATCAATTGCACGGATACCAGTGGCAGTACTGATAATAGGGCCAATGGTTGACCCACAGCCACAATCATTCCGAACTACAAACTCTTGAACTGGTGGCAGATCGGCTCTTCTTGCCAACTCTCGTACCACTAATCCAGTAATACCATTAGTTGCATATCGTTGATTCGAATTCCGTTTAATAACCATACCATTATTCATCTTTGGCCCATGTCCCTTTTCATGCTTAGATGCATAATTTGGATGGACGGCATGGGCTTGGTCTACACTCAATACAAAGCTCTTTTGAATGGCGCGATCGTAAACAATTGGATCTGAATTGCCCGCACCTAATGAGTGGCTAATCTTCTTGACTGCCTCGCCTACGATGGGACTTCCTGCACCTGTTGCTGATGAACTACCGACTGATTTGAGGTATATCACGAGTTTATAAGATGTGTGTGAGATTTTGAGATACTCCTATCCTGTGCACATAACCGTTCGCTCAACTTACCTTCTTCATGATCAAACATTGCAATCATACTAATATCATCATCATTCTCAACTCCGCCATTCTCTACATGATCAATCAACCCCCGTAGACTTAAGAAGCAACTTGCCAAGTTATCTAACCGAGCAGAGTGGAGAAACTCAGACCGTACACCACCAAAGTTGGCAGGTTGTATATCAAATAGATTCAATTCAAAGTCGACTATATCCTTCTCATTAACATCCAATTCGGATGCTAATAGCTGTACTAGCAATGGTTCCTGATTCTTCTTCCAGTTATCCTCTTCTTCACCTTCATCATCATCCTTCTTCTTATCACCATCAAGTGATTCTTTTACAGCAGAGGCAATAATTGGTGCTAAGTGATCTTCTTTATTAACTTTGAATGCCTCTCGTTCTTTAGCTGTTTGTAAATGTATGGCTAGGTTGGGTATACGGATTATGGCTTGATCTATCTTGACCAGTTCCTAACATATATGATGTTTGTATATTGAGAGTGTAAGGACAAATGTCAAAGACATCAAACCAATATACAAAGTCAAAACACATATAAACATATACAAACTTCTTACCTGACGTATCTTACCACTCTCTCCATCCCTAACAAATACTCTACCACTAATGCCCAAATCACGATCAAACCAAGTATGCCATAATCCACCACCATAACATTCCACTGCTAACTGTATCATTCCACTAACACCGCCATCTTTTGATGTTGTTCTTTTAGAATATGGCTTGACTTTTAAGTTGGGTGAATCAGTATGTGATCCAATAATCTTAAATCCATTTCCAGGTTGGTAGTTATTACCAATTGTAAATGCAACCAATGTTGATTTATTTCTTGTAAAGTAATATTTACCACCGGGCTCTAACTTCGAGGTAGATGATGTATCATCCCACTCAATAAAGCCGGTTTCTTGCAATGCATTAATTGATGTTTGTACTGCATGGAAAGGATCAGGGGAATTGTTAATGAATGACATAGCATCTTGTGCTAGTGGTATATGATCTTTATATGTTGATGATAATGGTGGCATGGTAGTAGTAGTGGTCGATGCCTGTAATTTGGTTGTAGAAGAAACAACTAAGCCAGTGTATCCCTTTGGACTATAATTATTGCCCAGTGCCGGAGCCCAGGCGGATACACCAGTGATGCCGGCTAGTAAGAGAATTGATGGATGGTTGGTACGCATGATTAGAGAGGTTATTGTCCGTGTAGTGATGGTGGAGAGAAGTAACATTCCGCCGCTTTGGTACTAGAGCGCCGCCACTCATCACTGACTGCATAGCCGTTACAATATTTTATTCACAGCGTCCACAGATGGGCTAAATTATATAACATCACAGGAAAGTGAGTGATAAATTGCAATTCGGCGCGTAGTCTTCTTTTGATAACCAATATTATTTAGGTAAGAATGTGCATTGATATTTTGATGGTTTCGGGGTATGGCGTAAGGCTAGTGGGCGTCGACATATCGAGATATTAAAAGAGACACAAGATGTGTCACTGTCACCTGTACCATAAAATTATATATTCCTCTGCTCATACACATACATTTGCAATCGTTACGTGGTACTATTTTGTCTAAATTATATGGTCTAATATTATTATTATATCTTTGTATAATACATAGGAATCATGTCTACCGATTACGCCGCATTGGCTAACACTATAAACATTGAGGATATTACATCC
>Ga0214480_100632_pt1 | contig 17417 bp, 10 predicted proteins | sample M1_20Mar14CPVII9_3_FD_165042 | JGI IMG/M metagenome (GOLD analysis project Ga0214480, IMG submission 165042) | Marine eukaryotic communities from Monterey Bay, California, United States - M1_20Mar14CPVII9sort6BwellE17 | ecosystem: Environmental > Aquatic > Marine > Unclassified | place: USA... | reverse complement strand
TTGGCCCACGATTAGTGTATAAGTACTGTACGATATTTTGGGCTTATGTCCTAATAATTGTAAGCCATAAATACAGGGCAAAAATACACAAAAAAATACACAAAAGTTCGACCGTGGAACGGGCCTAACATAACTAGGCTCTTTTTTTGCAATGTGAATAAACTCCAACGGTTTTCCCTTTGTCTCTCAGCATGTGTTTATTACCAACTCTACTCCTCCTCTCCATGTCTGTGTTTATCATAACAATACTCGCGCTAATATGTGCTGGATGTACTGCTTGGTCTCCGCAACAAGATAGAAAGTTGGATAGACGAGGTTTCATATCGTCTGCAATTATTGGATCGACCACAATCATAAATACGTCATCATCAGTGGCTCATGCTGCTTCTAAGGATGAGGAAAATATCGTAAAGGGATATAATAGATTGCAATATCTATTAGATAATTGGGAAGAAGAGGTATGTGTGTGTAAATAAGTCATTCTTATATTAATATGTGCATATCATATGTTCATTTTTTACAACAAAACAATCTTTTTTTACCCCAATATCTTATTACAGACTACTATTTGCAAAACTGGACAAGAGGTATGTTTATATATGGTTCTTTATATGAATATTACATCTTGTACTCGTTCATTCATTTTCTAAAAATACATGTTATATCGATTAGACAACATTCGGTGATAAATGTGAGCGTACACCTGTGAAAGTAATGGAATACCTTGGTTTTAAATCAACAAATGATCCTCTATTCCAAGCAGATAAAACAATGATGAGATTAAAAGACAAAGCCGGAGATAGTGAAGTTGAATTCTACGAAGCGATCGACGTCTTTGCCCAAAATGCCGAAGAAGCTAATAGTATGGCATTTGTTTCTAGTTGGGGCGAAGCCAATCCGGGTGGAGGAAAGGATAGAGTAAAGCTTTTTATTGAACGAGCAAAGAATAATGTGATCAAGTCAAGGGATGCTCTAAAGACTGTGATGGATATATTAGATCTTAAACCATAATGATTAATTGGTACTAAAAGAAGCAGCTTCTTAGTACAGCTTCTACAACTCAATGTGTTGGTATAATCATCTTAATGAAGGTATTTTAACTCCTCCTCCCTTCCTCAATACCCAAAGACCTGACACTCCTACCGCAAGAGCAAGATTCAAAGGTTTCACTTCCTCTGCAAAGTCTTGCAATTTATCAACTACATTCCCTTGTCTTCCAGATAACAACGCCAAGAATGGAATGTTGCTTGTTGCTTCGTCATATTCTTTACTTAAAGTTCCACCCATTCCTCGTCGAAATCTAGAGTCTGTGTGTGCACCGCCAACCAGAGCTACCATTAAAGGCATACTTAACCAAAGTCTCTGAGGTAGAGATGGTACCAATAAAGCATTACCCAGTCCTAATAGTCCAAATGACCAAAGTCCTGGATGACGTGTTATTCTCTCTAATCCATGCACTGGTGAATTTGTATCTTTATTATCTGTAAAATCAAATGGACATCTAACCTTCCATCCCTTTTCTACTATTTCTTCGGGTAAATCGGCTGTTGCAGCTGCTGAAGTAGCTAATTGTTGCACATCAGTACTGCTTGCATAATGTACAGGAATTTGAATCTTTGGAGGCATCTGTGAAATCATGCCCAGTCCAATACTCATGCATACAAAGCTACCAATCTTGGCAAGAAGTGGAGCTGATTGACTAATGTTCCAAAGCATTGGTTGTGCATTCTTTACCTTCTTAAAATACCCAAAGAACACGCTACCCATTGCAATTGTTGAGAAGGTACCATATATACCATGATATGCATCGTCTCCAACTTTTGATATTATATATGTTCTATTTTCTGATAAGATGAAGTTCTCTGCAATGAAGACTAACAAAACATAAGAGATAAGAAAGTTGTAGAGAGAATGAAGATATGCATGACGGTAAACAAATATATAATTGACTTACAGGACCAGCCACCGACGGCCCATTTCACTGTAGAGGATATTAATGCTTTTGTTGCAACTGTTGTCATATTTGTTATGTACTATTTGCGTCCTACCATACCTATCTCTTGTAAGTAGTCAAGGTATGTTTATGTACAAAATTATTACTACGTATCCACTCTTCAAACACATAAATTCACACGCGAATATTCAATATTCACATGCACTCCAAGTTAATCGGTCAGCACACTTCTAACATCTCTTGTAAGTAGGTCCGTTTCTTTATCAATGAGTGGTTGGTTCATATAGGCAGGACTCCCCTTTATTTTCCACTCATAAATCAAAATATCTTTCTATCAGATATCTATGTCAATAGTTGCCTACTACAACTCATTAAGTCGTAATAATAAGATGAAGTCTATCCTAGCATTACTATCTATTGTGGTTCTTGCCATTATCCATGGCTCTCACGCGTGAGTTTTATCATTATATGTATTATCTATGACAAATGACACATGTTGGATATGTGTGGGGCTGATTATGTAAAACTCCGACTTCTGATCGTTTACTTATGCATTCATTCTCTCTACGTATATCAATTCATATTTCATCATATATACAGTTCCAGTGAAACTGTAACAAAGAAGGTGTTCTTTGATGTGGTGAGTACTACGAATATAATATATGACGCGCATATTGCAATATAACTCTTTGGTTGAACCACAAATCTAACACTGTATATCTTATATTACATTAGGAAATTGAAGGAGGAGAAGGTGGTCGTATCACCATGGGTCTATTCGGAGATACTGTTCCAAAGGTATGTCATCATTATTATTGTTTGAACTGCTCATAACATATGTGCATATGACATGCATATGATATGCATATGTACTTTCATCAAATCTGAACCTAACAATACATATAAATTATATTGCATATACAATAAAATCAAAAGACTGTTGAAAACTTCCGTGCACTATGCACAGGAGAGAATGGAGTTGGTAAGAAGGGAAAGCCATTACACTACAAGGGATCAGTTTTCCACCGTGTAATCCCCAACTTTATGTTGCAGGTGTGTATATAATTATCGAGTGGTATGCTTAATAATGAGCATGTGATATGTACATTTATCCTTCTCTTTAATCAAATCTAATAATTGCCTCTGCTGTTCTGTTCTATAGGGAGGTGACTTTACCGATGGAAATGGCCGTGGAGGAGAAAGGTGAGAGTTATACTCTAATATTATTGAAGAGTATACTTTAATTCCCAATAATGTGCATTTATGTTTTATGATTTACAATGCTGATCTTATATTATGTTCATACGTAACACAAAACAGTATCTATGGCGAGAAATTTGCTGATGAGAACTTTGATCTCAAGCACGAAGGACCATTCTACTTGTCTATGGCCAATGCCGGTGAGTAATAGATCTTATTTTTTTTACTTCAAACTTATGAATCATCACTCAAATTGCTTGATTATCTATGCATTACAGGTCCCAACACCAACGGTTCACAATTCTTCATCACAACTGTAAAGACTGCTTGGTTGTAAGTATTGTAGATGCAATTGCAATGAACTATATTTTCATCATGTACTCATATCTCATTCTTACTCTTTCACTTTTGACTATACAGAGACGGACGTCATGTTGTTTTTGGGAAGATCCTTGAAGGGGAGGATGTTGTTAAGCGTGTTGAGAGCGTTGGCACTAACAGTGGGACTACTACAAAGAAGGTGACTATTACCGACAGCGGAGAACTTTAAACAACATAAAACTGCAAGGGGATGACAAGTCGGTACTGAGATCTTCAGAGTAAAACTGAACAGCTAAGATAATACTATCATTAGTATCAGAGTTGTTCTAAAACAAAACTAGTTTATTTATAATATGTACATTAGCATACTAGGGGTTCATAGATATCGGTTCTCCCAAAGCGAACCTCACACTCGTCTTGTATCTTCGAGGTCAAGTTCAATGAAGCTATCCTTCCATACGGCGAGCAATGGATCTAGAGTCGAGATGAGTGCTCTTAACTTTCTTGTGATCTTGTTTTCTTCTTCCTCTCCCAAGTCTTGTAGATCAATCTCTCCAAATGTACTTAGGAATACTTCTCTGTGTGGCATTTGACTAAGGCTGGTTGGAAAAATACTTCTGAGCAACCAACCATGATAGGGAGCTAGATTCTCGTGATAAGCAGATGTAGCCGCATCCTTCGGATGAAGGCCATCCGAAGGGAGTAAGGACTCGAATAATCTAGATTGGAAAGCTAATGACCTGCGTATCCAAAGCAATCCCATGGCAGCTGAAGGGTCCTTGAGGACGTTACCATTATGTATATCACTCTCACGCTCAAGCTCGAGCAATGAGTTGAGTGTTTTGCATTTGTTTGGATGTTTCTTGAATAGAGCTTCTGCTTTGCGGAGATTACCTTCTAAGTCCTTTGCAACTATGCAAAGAGCCGCTCCTGTAAGCAGAGAGGAGAAGGTGAGTGTGTGTGTTAAGGTATCCTCGAGAAGTCAAGAGATGAATCATTTACAAAAGAGCTCACCACTTGATTTCATTAACTGCAGATGCGCTCGACATGCCTTCAATAGCTTAGAAGTGGTTATATCATTACCATCAACCACCTTTCCAAAGGCTCGTATGACTTCATCTAACTTGCTTGATCGTAGATCTAGTTTGCTTGATGATATGCGAGGCATCGTGGCCTCTACAGAAACCTCCCCCATGGGGAAACCAAAATCACAGTATGATATTGTTTCCAGCTCATTAATAGCGGTATTTGAATAGGAGTTGTGTTGTCTTTCTGCAATCATGATAATATTATTTATTGCAATAGAAGAAGGGATGCTTTTAGATGTAGGGATGTTATTTTGGTGATTATCGTTCTTTATGAGTAGGAGATTGGCAACAACACTTGCATCAATATGCATAAGTATTCTAGATTGAGTATCAGATCAAGTGTTGCCAGAATATTATTGGCAGTTCACTAGTAATGCCAATAATGCTAATAATAATTAAGTGTGTCACTGATAAGTTGTTATGTGTCAAGAATTCTCTCGCTCCAATTATGAAATTTGCAATTGTGTTTATAACTTATGTGACGATGATGATGATCCAAGTAAATCAATCCAATAGTCCTCCTTCTCTTATTCTTATTCTATATTAGTTGACGCTCAATTGTAGTATGTGCGTGGTTGATAGTGTCAAGTCGAGAAGATAAAGAAATAAGTTGTCTAACATCCAGTAACATCACCGAATAAATCGCCAAAAGGATGAAGATTGATTGATTGCAGCTGTGATGTCACCTAGCTAGAGATCATAAGGCGTCTGCAACTTATTTAACCACTCTTGGAGTATCTCGTTTGATGATCGGATGTGCTGGAAGGAGTATAAATAATCAATTCGTTACCACAGCTGATGCACATAAAATGATGCCTCCAATGGTTTGAATAGAACGTATGCTATGTGCAGTCTATGAAATGAAATGATAAGTATTGGAAATGAGACAAATAGATTTGTATGGATAGATATATTAAGAGACAAGTATTCTTAGTAATCTACAGTGTTAGTAGTTCTTACATATCTATGCATCTATGCCCTCCGGGTATCTTCCAAGTCAAGCCTAACATATTCGTTAGTCCATGTATTGATTATCGGCTCCCAAGTTGAGACTAGTGACTTCAGTTTTCGAACAATCTCCTTCTCATACTCTATGCTCATCTGATCTACCTCTGTTCCTCCAAACTTGGATAGGAATACTCTTCTATCTGGCATTTGACTAAGGCTGGTTGGGAATATCTTCTGAAGTAGCCACCCGTGATATGGAGAGAGTGTTTTGTAATATGCTTGCATAGCAGCTTCTTTAGGATGATTTCCATTGGTTGGTATGAGTGATGAATATAAGTCTAGCTGAAAGGCAAGTGATCTTCGTATCCAAAGTAAACCCATTGCTGCCGATTGATCTTTCAGCTCATTGCCCTCGTGTATTCCACTCTCTCGTTCAATCTCTAACAGTGAAGCGAGGTACTTTCCATCTTGTTTATCAATGTTGTTAAACAGCGCTTCAGCTTTATTGAGATTACTTTCCATATCTTTTCCAACTAAACGTAAAGCAGCACCGCCACTTTTCATAAGTACCAAATGAGCTCGGCATGCTTTCAACAGTTGTGCAGTATCTACCTCATTTCCAATGAGTACAGATTTGAATGTTTTGATTACGTCATCTAACTTTTTTGTACCATGACTTTGTCTACTTGCGAATATCCTGACAATGGTAGATCCAAACTTATTTAGCTCCCGTCCAATGTCGTCAGTGATAGTATTCCATTGCTTAACTGCTTCTGATTGCATCTTATGTCTAATGTTGTTAATTCTTCTATGTAGATATCCCAAGCCGAGTAAGTTATGTCTATGATGATCAGTCTCTATCAGAGTCGACGGTGTAGGAGCGCCTCTTAGAAATGGCAGTGATGAAGAAAATGCATCAGTGCTGCCGCCATGCTTACTTGCAAATAGTATGAACGCAAAGAAGCTGACAAATATTATGTTACGCCGCATAGTTGAAAATATAGATGGCTTAGTCGAATGGATCTCATCCCTCAGTAAGTTGATGAGTTGGATACGTACTCTCTTCATGGTGTGCTGATGGTGGCTGATTTGTATCTAAGTGGTTGCCAGTCAAGCAGTAGTTTGCAAAAGAGTGTTGGTGGGAGTTTCAATGACTTAACTCATATAATAGAGCCAATTAACAAGCTCTTCTTCTTCTTCTCTACTCCATGTATTGATTTATGATGCTCTTCATCATCTGCATTGTTTCATTTGGTTTATTAGAGAAGGTTGCCATCAACATTATGCTGGCAAAATTCACGTCATAAAAATGGAGATGACAAATTTACTCGCAGCTGAGTGACCTGGGTACCAGCATGTCGCACCCCGAAAATGTCGCTTTCAAAGATCAAAGGAGGGTACATACCCTTGAGTTTACTTAGAAGAAACTAGCTGCAACAGATCTAGCATGATTATTAGTACCATTGATTTCTACTTTTCATTATTTTGCCTATCTATAAACTTATTCCCCTGCCACAACTTGCTTAGCCTAAATTTTGTGTGCGCAGGGGAAGTATCTACTACCGTATCTATTTGTTCTTTCATCTTCTTCTGTCTATTGTACTCTGGTAATATTCTCTCTCTTTTTGTTCAGCATGTACATTCTAGTTCTAGACGGATGACAATGGGCAAGCTTCTGCTCTGCTCATTCAAGGCATATCATCAAGGATTTGATGCATTCTATCACACTCTTCTTATATCCTCCAATCCTAATCGTTCAAACTCATCCTTCCACGTACCCAACAACGGTTGCCAATGACCCACCAACACTTTCAACTTCTTGGCAATAGCTCTATCATACTCATCATTCAGTTCATCTTCCTTAATACCACCACACTTTGCAATAAAGACAGATCTATCCGGCATCTGTGTCAACGAAGCAGGAAATACCTTCCGTAATGCCCATCCATGATATGGTGCCAAATGTAAATGATATGCTGATTTTGCAGCTTCCTTTGGATGTATACTCTTTGTTATTAAACTTGAGTATAAGTCCAGTTGAAAAGCAAGTGATCGTCGTATCCAAAGTAAACCCATTGCAGCACTCTTTTCATGTAACTCAGATCCATCATGTATACCCTTCTCTTTCTCGCAGCTCAATAGTGACGATAGACATTTATGTTCCTTTGGTGATTTCTTATATACCTTTTCGGCCTTGTGTAAATTAGCTTCCAAGTCTTTGGCTACTAATCGTAATGAAGAGCCACCGCTCTTCATAAACTGAAGATGGGCCTTGCATGCCTTGAGTAATTGAGCTGTATCAACCTCGGAACCTTTTAGTACCGATGAGAACGTATGACATACCTCATCTAGTTTACTTGATTTGATTTTCTTACGTCGTATACCTCCCGGCTTGGGTAATATTTTTGGTATATTGGCAACAAACTTGCGTGTATTTGATGTCAACTTGCCCCATTCCCGTCCTATATTCTTACCTAAATTGATTGTATCAGTTTGTATCTTATTACCTAGTTTGTCTATACCGAGTTTGACATTATTGATTAGTATTAATGGTGGCAGTGGTCCATCACCTCTTGACCGTTTTTTCTGTTTCTTGACATGCCTTTGTTTAGGTTTTTGTTTGACAGCTGTGGTTGCTGTAGATGAGCCACCACGGAGACGTATAAATGGCAATCGTAGTATTCTTCTAGATGGTGGCGGTACATTGTTTGTACCTTGTACCTCAATACATTCACCCAATAGAAGTAGGGCTATAAGGAAGCTGATATTATTGTTCCGTTTCATAACAACTGTTATTTTTTATTGCAATGGTATTGTGTGTTGTGTTATCTTTGGCGCTGATCAAATAAATTTTATAGCCCGAGCATTTCAACCACAAATATCTACTACCGAACAAAGATAAATCAGTGAATAGCGTCAAGGCTGAGATGATAGTGGTCGTTGTTCGTTGCCATTGTCAAAGTGTCAACAAATCAAAACAAAGGACTCCCTATTAAGTGTTTTGTGCGTAGAAGTCTCATTATTTCCACAACTCATCAACCATCAATCATCAGCCATCCAACCAACACATACATGACGACGAATAGACCTCTCTTGAATTTATGCAGCACATAGTAGATCTAGAGAAGATGGCTACTGATATATGCATAGGGTGTGACGGCAGTAGTAGGCGGAGTAGTCGTTCGATGAAACGCCGCCGCCCAAGGTTGTTGCAATATGATTGTGATGGCAAATTTTGCAATAATGATGCACCTTCTAATTGTTCGAGGACAATATGTATAGATAGAACGCTATGGCCTCATATCTCCAATATGATATACACTCCTTTGAAAGGGCATGGACATAGAAAGAGTCGTATACCGAAGTTGAGCATATCATGTGCACATCTTATAAGCACAATAATATTACTGAGCACAAGCTCGATAATATTTGCAAAATCTACAGCCTTCATTGCAAATCAACATCATCATACAAAGTATCGTAATGGCCAGTTGTTAAATCAAAATAGAGCATCATTATTTATATCAACACAGAATAATAATAATCAATCGATTCGAACAGGAAGAAATGTCATGAAAGATATACTCTCTGCTGATATAGTAAGCTCGCACGATGAACAGCCAATATCAACAAATCCACAACTCTTAATCAACAAACTAACATCCTTCTCTACCAATATACAACGATATAGAAATTTACAAAAACGATTAACAAATAGTGACGATAGAAAGACGAATAATGATGCATTAGTTAATGCTGCTAATTCGTTATATTACTTTCTACAATCTGAAACTACTAAACTATCATCCTCCCTTACTTCAACTGGAGTAGATACCACTTCAATTGAATTAGACAAAGCAACAATAATTGAAGTACAAAGTATATTTGAACAAACAATAATACAATCTATAAGAGGCACATCATCAATTCAAGATTTTGTATTATTAATCAAGTTGGTATATTGTGCTGTTGATTATGCTACTGTTTTTAGTAAAGTGGCTGTTCGAGTTGATGTTGTTGATAATGATCAAGTTGATAGTGATGATGAGATTCAGTTTGTTGGTTTCAAAGATGATCAATCCTCAATTGACGAGTCCACGGTAGAAGAAGGAGATGGTAGAGATCATACAGTAGTGGCAATACTATCACCACGTATCTTCGGTGAGGCAATAACCTCTCTATCCAAAATATCTCAAGTTTCATTATCAAAGATTAAATCATTATGGAATTATTATATATATGATGTTGCTGGTAAGAACTATGAGATATTGTCTTCATCACCATCAAGTTATGAATTAAATGCCATGTTAAATGCCTTGGGTGAGAGGAGGAAGGTTACTGCTGCATTGAAAGTTTATTGGCAGACATGTACTAATGAAGAAAAGGGAAATGGAATGTGTAAGATTGAGGGTGATGCATATACTGCTAGTATATTATTTGGCATGTTAGCTGAGTCGACATCAACATCTAATGTGAGACCAGGCGGAGTAGGAGATAACGCTGGAGTAGAAGAAGTCTCTCCCTGCTGGCAATGGAATGAGGCACTATCACTACTTCAAACCTTCTCATCAAGCCAATTGAACAATTATGCCTATTCAGCATTACTCAAGGTAAATCTTCAAGCATCTCAAAAGTTTAGAGACACAACAAGTCAAGAACGTCACAATGGTGTAAAGTATGCAATGAAAGTCTTGGAATATATGAAAGCAAATGAAATATCACCCGATGTTATTACATGTTCAATATTATTATCAACATTTGATAAAAGTTACAATTGGAAGGCTTCTGTTGCATTATTAAATGCCATGAAACAATCGTCCTCCACTGATGATGATGATGGCAACAGCATAAAGAAGTGGGCATTACCAAAACCAAATAAATATACTTACTCATTGGTACTATCAACATTGGCAAAGTGTAATCAGGGCAATATGGCATTACGTATATTGAATGATATGGAAGAACCAACGACATGGGTATATAATACTGCCATGTTGGCATGTGTAGAATCTAGTACAGATGCAAAGAATGGAGCTCGTAATCTTGTCATTATTTTTGATATATTAGACAAGATGGAAAGTAATGGAAAGAAGGAGAGTAGTGATGCTATTCCTGACACAGTTACTTATAATACAGCCCTTTCTGGTCTTGATGATGCTTCATTTGAAGCCTTGAAAGAGTCTTCTCTTGTCAAGAAACAACAAGATGACAGCCGTTTATCAGAGCATGATAATATCTATAATATTGTGCTTGATATTTTAGATGCAATGGAAGAGAGAGGTATTGCAAGAGATGCGATTACATATCATAATGCAATCATGGCATGTAAGTCAAACTCCGATGATGTCTTAGATATATTGCACAGATCACTTTCAGATACAAGCTTCATCCAAGGTATTTCAGAGACCAATATTGATAACAGCAAGCAGTTGAAAGGACGAGCTAGTACTGGTGTAGTCTTTGTTGCCAACGCTGTACTGTCTGCTGCTGCGACACTAGGAGATATACATGCTGTTCCCAAAGTTCTATCAGCACTATCACAAGTAAAGGATGCCTACATTAATGCAGAATCAATCAAATATATTATCCGTACACTTGGAAAAGTAAATGAGTGTGAGGGTATATTGGCATTACTCATCTGTCTCCGAGGACAGAGTTTTGCCAATGATATCTTAAAGGAACGATACTCTATTGATATATTATCGGCTATATCTTCCAAGTCAATACCCATGATTGAAGAGGAGGTATATTCAGCTGCCATTACATCATCATTGAGAAATGATGCACTCGCAGTTGCTGATCAAGTTTTACTATCCATGAAGAAGAATGGGCTGACATTGAATCAAAGATCACTTAAAGAGATTATTGCAGAATATTGTCGAATGGCAATGGTTTCATCCAAGGAAGAGTTCAAGGTTGCAAGGATAGCGAAACGACAGGGTACTGACACGTCGCAGTATGGTATTGTTGAGCCTATATACATTACGTCACGAGCTCGGGCAAAGGCAGCCTTGACAATGTTAAAGGCAGTAGAACAACCTCCACCGAGTTTACTATCTCCCGTTGCCAAAGCATGTTGTGCTGCTGGTTTGTGGCAAGATGCTCGATCAATTTTAAGACGAATGCATCGAGCTGCTATACGAGAAGTACGTCTAGGTCGAGGAGGAGGTAGCTCCAACAGTTCTATCCGTGTCAAGGGCAAGTTTCTGGATGAACTACCAAGATTACATCGCTCTTTGTTGAAGTTCTGTGCCAAGGGAGGTAACATCACACCAGCACTAAACTTTGCAAATGATATTCAATTCTTGGCATCTCAGATTCAACAACATGGCAAGTCTCAACGCCAAGGGTTAGTTGTCAAGGGGGGTGAAGTGGAAGAGCCCGAGTTTATCACTCTGTCTTCTAGACTCTTGATGGATACACCTACGCCTGATAACATGCCAGAGTCTGAGTTTAGCGATGTAGGGGCATTGTCTACCATACTCGAACGTCCTATCGGCTTAACAGGTCAAGATTGGAAGCTGATCTTGATAGCCGCATCAAGAGGGGGTCACTGGAAAGTATGTGTCGCTACACTACCTTATATTCGACCATACGTCAAGGAGACTCACCCAATGTATGCAAGAGAAATGTCAAGTGATCTTAGTCCATCAAGACCATCATTAGAAAGATTGAACAGAAAGTATAATCGTATTGCTCGGGCTCTCACTGCTGCTGTGCTCTGCTTTGAAGCTAGAAGTCAATATGCTTGGTCAATCCGAGCTATTGATGATTGGATTGAGTGGAGTGGAAGAAGACCAAGAAAGGAGGCTGTTGCATCAGCTTGTCGTGTATTGGCCAAACGCTTCCGTGGCCAAGAGTTGATAATGATGGTGACAAAGGTTCTTAATATTCCTGCTCATGAAAATGACGATGCGATTCAAGGTCAGCTTGGTGAAGACTCCGAGGTGTCAGAGTATACCTACGAGAAGGCAGTTTATACAGAATCCATCAATGCACTGCACAAGAATGGTTTGTATGAAGAAGCTGACCAATTATATGCAGAGGGTGTAGCTAGTGGACACTTGTCATGGGCTGTAATGCCATCTTCAGGTGGTGGAGGTGATCACAAACAATTGAGGCTTGACCTACATGGAATGAGTGCTGCTGTTGCACATTCAGCTGTTCGAGTTTCCTTGGAAAAGGAGATTATGGGGCCAGCTCAGATGGCACAGCCTGATGATAATATAAGAGCTAGAGATGTCATGATAGTTACTGGCAGAGGACGCAGGTCTGGGGAAAGATATCGACCCGTACTAAGACCTGAAGTGCAACGAATGTTGACAGAAGAGTTCTACCCTCCGCTTAGTACTTCATCAATGCCAGGGAATCTAGGAGCTCTATTAGTTCCCGGTGAAGATATTGAAGCCTGGCTCAATTATCAGCAAGTACAAAAGGGAGAGCGTCTAATGTTCGTTGCTGATGTACTTCGTGGTATATCAAGTGGCAGCAGGATAGAGCAAGCTCTACAATCTAGTCAGAGTCGACTTGAAAAGGCCATCATGATGAAGTTAAAGACAGAAGAAGAAGATGATGATTCATCTGATGACAATGATGATATTGAACAGTAGAATATAATAATATCTAGTTCAATCTAATCTAGTCACTTATTTATGCAAATGTAACTATGATTTATCAGGCAGGTCAAACACAACACGAACATTCTTTGGAGCGATCCTTACTTTCTCCCCGTCTTCGAATCTAATATTATATGTACTCACCCGAAGGGCACCACCAAGCACAGAAACCAGTAGAGTGTCTTCTCCAAGGTTCTCGCCGATTCTGCCATTCAAATGTTCTTGTGGAGAAGCTAAACCATGTATCATAACTGGTGTCCTGTTATGAAGCCTACAAGCAGTAATACCCACCATACTCTTATCACCAATATCGACATCACTCATATGCTTAACGTTTGACTTATCTAATGGTCCCCGAACAACATACTTATCTTTCTTCTTATTATATTTAACAAATGCGTAGTCATTTCCGTTGAAAGTCATGCCCCTGAAGTGAGTGATCGCATATGAATGTGATGCTTTTTTAGTCAACCAATGGTTTGAGCCATGTATTCTTTGACACTTTTTGAGCATTTGTGTACCTAATCGATGAGCTTTGATTGCATATCCAGATTTCTTTAATGCTTCAACATAAGTAAGTCCAGGCCCTAAAGCTTTATCCTCACCAATTTGCTTTACTTGTATCTCATACATGATTTGGAGGTGCTTTAGCTCAGACTCAGAAGATTCAATTGGATGTCTGCCAGCATTTGCCTGCCGTAAATTCTCAATAAAGCGCTTAGAGTCTGCTATCATTGGTAGATATATTTCTCTATGAAACCTTTCTGTAAGCTCTTCATATAGTTGAATAGCCTTCAGCTGGCTCTCAATGGCCTCCTTGTAATAATCTCTACTGTCTATGTTGCTGAGGATATATCCTAAAACACGATGAGTATCTGCTGTCAACTCAAGAAGTCGCTGCCTCGGATATTTATGGAGCCGAAATGTTCCTGGATGGGATTCTTCAAGCAAAGAAAGAATTACATTCGAAACTACCTTGCCCTCTTCTATATGCATTCCTGAAAAGGAATGCTTTTGCTGCTTCAATCTCAGTGTTTCGATCGTATCCCATTCTTTTCGTTCATACTGTGGACGTCCTTTGATGAATTTAACACATTCAGTGGCCATTGCAACAGATAGGTGATTCTGATATTCTTGCTTACAGTTAGTACACGATTGCCATACATCCTTCAGTTCGTCAGGAGAGTATGGGCGGTCTCTCATATTAAATAAATCTTCTGTTTTCTTTTTGGCATACCCAGCTAAACAATCAAAATGTGCCCAACCTGCATCACCACGACAACTGCAATCTCTCAGCAATGGATTGTCTTTCTCATTACCGTCGAGGCATATAAAACAAGTAGCACCCTTGGAACCATATTGTGCAAAATTTTTCCGTGCCTCATTAATATCAATATAATCAAATGGCTTCATTTATATCTCCTTTTACTTGTATGGTATTGTTTATGTCTTTTTGAGCGTAGGTGCACGTAAATTTTTTGTTCTTTGCCGTATACCGCTTCGAGATGTAGTAAAACTGATTATTAAGAAGTTCTCCAATGTAGTAAAGAACAAAGATCAATATATAAGAAGTTATGAGCAGAAGACATCTGCAACTTCTCCAACATACACTACACTATGTATGTAACCACTCAACCACGGATAGACTCAACTCTCATAAAAATTTAGGATACCAAACTTGCAAAACCACAAAATGAAGATTGTTATATCGAGAGGTATGGTAATAGTCGAGACGATATCCAATTGAAGGGCGTCAGCAATCGCTAGATTATCAAAGAAGACCTTCTTGTACGATAGCCTGAAGCAGTAGCATTGTTTATCATTTAACTCATTTTGAGGATACCGATTAGATAGATATTTTTTATCATTTGCTATCTACCTATTATCAATATCAATTTATAATGAAGAAGAAAGGGAAAGGAAAGAAGAAGGTACCCCAAAAGGGTGATCCAGATTACCTATCACCAACACAGTTGCGCAATAGACGCAAACGTCGTGCCAAGAAACAACAACAACAATCTGGTAACACAAATAATGATAGCAAGTCAACATCATCCCCTAACAACAATAAAACTACACATCATAATATAAAAGATCCATCAATGAAATACATTTCAAATCCAATAAAAGCACCAATAGTACAAGCAGCCAAACAATACTTTCAATCAATATTAAAAGATTCCAATACTTCCGAATTTCTTGTACATTTAGGTCCATTGTATAAATGGAGGACGGTATCAAAATTAGCAGTCCGTGCAGATTCTACAAATACAAAGCTTGCAATTGGATTATTCATACCACAATCACATACATTACTTCCCGTGCCTAACTGTCGTGCTCATCATCCATCAATTAATCATGCTGTAGAGTGCATAACAAAGGTATGCAATGATGTGGGCGTACAACCTTACCAAGAGAGTGGGTCGAAAACGAATGAAGAAGGTGATAATATTGGCAGTGGACAGCTGCGATATATTGCAATCAATGTAGCAAGAGAGACTGGGGCAGTGCAAATCACATTGGTATGGAATACACCTCCTCCTTCTTCTTCCAACCATGATGAGGTTGGTAAACGAAAGCATGCTGAATCGATTGAAGATATTACATTGAAGAAGCTAGTTGCAAAAATTATATCAATGTCCAGTGATAATAGTAATACTACTACTACAACTGTTAACGATCAGAAAGATAGGGATATTGCAAAGACAAACGATGGCAGTAACTGCAAAAGTATTGGTGATGAGCAGCCAACTAAAAAGAAGCGCCGTCGGGGGAGACGAGATAAAGATAAAGATAATACCCAAACAAACAACAGAAGTGATACCACCGAAAGAAAGGAAGATTCTCCACATAAAGCAAAGGGTAACAAGCAAGGCAATGCATATACATCCAAGCTCAATTTTCACTCTCTCCATATTAATTACAATGAATCTTGGAAGCACTCGAATGCAATCTTTTCATTTGATTCCGCATGCTGGCAGCATGTATATGGCCCCCAAGCTATTATTGAACACTTATCATTTGATAAATCAAGAGAAGCGAGTAACAATCCAGATATACTTGCCAATCCAAAGTTACCAAACTTTAGGATACCTTTGCACTTTCCACCGAATGTATTTCGTCAAGCAAACATTGATGCCTTTACCAACATTGTAGCAAGGATTCGGGAGAGAATACAAACACTAGGCAATGAGAGTAGCAGTAGTATCAACTGTGTAGAGCTCTATGGAGGTGTGGGTACAATCGGCTTACACATATCAGATGTAGTATCATCTCTAGTCTCGTCAGATGAGAATCCGAACAATGCAAAATGCTTTTATGATTCGGTAAGAGAGCTGCCTACTGATATCCAATCTCGATTGGTATATAGACAGAAGAATGCTACAGATATGGTAACTACAGAACAAGCTTTGTTTCAAAACTGTCAAGTATTGATAGTTGATCCACCCAGGAAAGGATTAGATGATGAAGTAGTACAGTATCTATACAAGGAGGGATATAAATCAATGAAGCTAGTTGTATATGTAAGCTGCGGGTTCCAAGCTTTTCAAAGAGATCGTGATGCATTGATAAAGAGTGGCAAATGGAAGGTTCAGTTTGCCGAGGGATATATCTTGTTTCCTGGATCAGACGCGCTTGAAACTTTAGCATTCTTTGTTCCGATTTAGTGAGATGATTGAAGAGGAGGTGATGAGTTGAATATTTAGTTGGGCACTTGAATGGCAGTGGTTAACTTGACTCGGGAAAGGCTTGAACTGCCATCAAATCATGGCTTGTCTATCAATCACACTTAATAACTCAGGCTTTTGGCAGTTGATAAATTGCATGCAATATCAAGGCTCTACTAATCTTAGGGAGTTGTGACTATTTTACTCCCTAACTCCATAACCGGGGAAAACACTTTCGGGGCCCTAACTTAAGCCCACCGCAGATGCCCCCGGAGGGCTAGCGCGCTTGCGCGGCTAGTCGTAAAAGACTAGTGAAAAGATAAATTATCAAGTCACTATCATGAATGGCCCAATCATATCAATCAACTCGACCCTACCACTCCTCTCATAAAATCATTGTCTATTCATCCCCTACATCTACAATACACATACAAACTGATACAAACAAACATGAACAACAATATGATCAACAACAATAACACCGACGTTGATATCCTCGCTCGACTTGATGCAATGATCGTGCAAGAATCGACCATCCATTGCAACAACTACTTCAAGAAATCAACTCCCTCCATCGTCGATGGTGGTGATATCCTCAACGAATCGTCCCGCAAGGCCATGG
>Ga0214480_100629_pt1 | contig 17512 bp, 10 predicted proteins | sample M1_20Mar14CPVII9_3_FD_165042 | JGI IMG/M metagenome (GOLD analysis project Ga0214480, IMG submission 165042) | Marine eukaryotic communities from Monterey Bay, California, United States - M1_20Mar14CPVII9sort6BwellE17 | ecosystem: Environmental > Aquatic > Marine > Unclassified | place: USA... | reverse complement strand
GGGGGTCGATTGATGAGGTATCACAACAGTAATATATAATGCATAGTAATATAGAAATATAGATTTTATACACATAGCTAGAGGTAATGGTGGATGTTCGTCGGATACAAGCTGTGGATGTTGGCGACTTGGAGCAAAGTAAACTTATTGTTGATATTTAGATTAGAAGTCTTCCTACTTTCCACCCTCCATCTTTAAAAGACTGCTGACAGCTTCAATAACAGCTTTACCCTTACTACTGCCAGCCACATCAATCGCTGGGTCCATGATCTTCTCAAGTAAAAGAGCTTCCATTGAACTTCTTAGGTACTTAACAAGCGTGGCCGGCTTCGCATCAATTCTAAACTTAAGCCAGTCATCAACTGCAGCCACACCGTGGGTTTGATAAACCTTTAATGAACCCCCGAATAAGAGAATGGCAAACTTTGAAACAGCTGTGCTATCTCTTATATAGACCTTACTCGTCTTGACAATCTCATGATAACAACCATATCTACTCTCAAGCTCCGTTGCAGTGAATGCTATTGTGGATGGATGTAAGTAAATTTCCCTAACCTTTTGACCTCTGAATGAAACCTCGCCTGCAGTTTTACCTTGCAACGATCTCGGTGCTATAACTATATTGGGATACAATCCAGCTGCGATGACGGCTCGTATAAGATGGAGTTCTTGAACATCGTTGTGATTTGTACTGTTTCTCCCTTTTGGTTTGGAGAAGAAACCAATATCTCTCATGTACTTTTCAAGCTGCCGCTTCAACTGGATAATGTTTGACAGTGCTATATAACTGAGGTAGTTTTCACGGAGGAATTGCTTAGCCCGCCTTCCATCTCGTCGTTTTAGATCACTCCATTGGTTGAATGCCAACAGTACTGCTATATGATCATCACTTGCAAACCCCCTCTTAGCTTCGTCTGCCGCATCACGATTGTCAAATGAAGACACAAAGGGGTTTCGACTTGTCATCGCTGCGGCTATTGTTAGTACATCTTCAAAGCAGCCAAACAATGAACCATATATTAATAGCTTTCCAACACGAGGATGGACAGGTAAGGTTGCAAGATGATATCCCAAAGCTGTCAAAGATGTAGACACTTGCATAACTGATTCATCATTTTGGTTCACAGTATCATAGTCAGATTCTGCTGCTCCTAGTGCTTCTAATAAATTTAACGAATTCTTGATAGCCATATCAGTTGGCTTGTCCACAGCCTTGAGAAGGAACTGAGCTGGTTCTCCCAAATCGAGTACTAAGATTTGCAAAACTAAATCCTCTAGACCAACTCTCAACATCTCCGGTAGTTGGTAGTCTTCAAGTACCCTATCATGAGTATGCGACGAATACAAATGAAAGCAGTATCCAGGCTTTACCCTACCAGCGCGACCTCGTCGTCTAAGGAGAAAACCAAGAGTTGTAGTGTTAGATGGTTGACAGGGTATGAGTACTAATATGAATAAAGTACACAACTTACTGTTTGGTGGCAGCTTTCGATGCCCAGCATTCAGTTAGTGTCGGCATCTTATTGAGATCATCGTATCTGTTCTCTTTTACTCTTGCTGTGTCCACAACAAAAACTACATCATCTATGGTAATTGAAGTCTCAGCAATGTTGGTACTAAGAACAATCTTTCGTTTTTTACCAGGAGGCTTATTGAATATGGCAGTCTGTTCTGCATTTGACAGAGAAGAGTGCAGGGGATATATCACGACACTTGAAGAGTCTTGAAAGAAGGGAATCTTAGTCAAGTGCTCCAATGCCGTAGTGATCTCTTTCATTCCACTTAAAAACACTAAGATTGCCCCTTCTTCCAAGTTCAAACATATATATTGGACTAGCTCGGCGATCAATTCATAGTTTGTTACGGACTCATCAACCACCGAGAGACTATCAATCACGTTTTTGTTGTATTTTGTATTCGGATACATCTTTCTTAGCTGTGTCTTTGATAGCCTGTCTGTATTATTATCATTACCGTTGTTGCTATTCTTCTTTACAGCATAGTCAGAGCCCTCGAGTACTAAGTGACCAGTAACCTGCAATGCATCTTCTAATCTGTATTCTTTCACGGGTTGAGCCTTTGAGCAAAGAAACATGGCAGAATTGTAGTGATGAGGTACATTGGACATATGTGCATATGATATGGGCATGTAACAACACAAACTCACTCTACCAGGTATTGAAACTGTTGGACAGCCTCCAAAGTAAGACGAGAAGCGTTCTGCATTTAGTGTCGCTGACATGAGTACTAACTTGAGAGACTTTCTCCTTTGAAGTAAATCCTTTAGTATGATAAGTAGAAAGTCAGTATTGAGGTCTCTTTCATGGACTTCATCTACAAAAACATGGCTAACAGAAGCGAGATCAGGATCACATTGGAGTCGTCTGAGCAATACCCCTGTTGTGCAAAGAAGTAGTCGTGTTTTAGCACTCCTCTTACTCTCTAGTCGAATTGAGTATCCGCATGTCTGGCCTATCTTCTCACAACGCTCAGCGGCTATTCTCTCGGAAACTCCAATAGCACTAATTCTTCTAGGTTGAGTGACAATAACGTTTGCTTCAGCACCTCGATTATTAAAGATCATATCGTCTAGGCACAATTGAGGTACTTGTGTTGTCTTTCCGCATCTAATAGAGAAGAAGGCGATCACACAAAACTCAATTAGACAAAAGACACATGATGTGAACACCTGTTGTGAAAAATAGTACTTACCCTGTATCACCACTAACGACTGTAATCTGATTATGTTGTATAGTTGAAACCAGCTTGTCGCGCATTTTATATGCTGGCAATTGTTGCCTAACCCTTAATAGTTGTTGAAATTGATTTGAATTACCGTCACTACCACGACGCTTATCATTCTTATATCTCTGTTGACCTTTTCCTTTCGGTTGTTCCACTTTGTATTTCTTTTCGAGTTCTATTCTAAGTGCAGTACTTATTTTGTGTTTGCGAGCATCATCTGCCGTCGGCGGCGATCGTTTAGAAGCAACCTCGGTTGTGGGCACTCTTGCCTCAGGAGAGATAAGCCACGGCTGGTCCTGCTGTGTGTTTAATACATCTTTTAGAACCGTTTCAATACCAGGGCTCGGTGCCACTACAGGAGCTGGTACATGTATTGCCTCTATCGAATCAACTTTATCAGTAGCAGCTTTTGAAGTGGCATTTGCTAGATGAAGAGTACCAAGTTCACTGCTTGAATCTGCGCTGATTCCAGTAGCAGCCTTTTCTTTTGCTTTCTCGTCATACAATCGACGAAGTTTTTCAACAAACAATAAAGTCTTTGGGGTAGCTTCATTAGATCTAGTCGGCTGGCGGGCAGTATTTTGCAACCTTGTAGATGGGGGAAGATTATCACTGACCGATTCAGCATCTTCTTTCACATCAGTTCTCTTCTCAACAGGGTCGTTCTTTTGCTCATCATTCAATGCCCCATGGAAGATGAGCATTTCTCTTCTTGCAATGTCAGCTACCTTTCTGGCTTCATCTCTATCGGCTCCTCCGTTGAAAGCATCATTCATTGCCTTTCTGTATGCTTTCTCACCTTCATTTTCCACCCACTCCTCCCATCGTTTATTAACCACTCTCTCAGCCATTCTTGAGGACACCTGACTATTCTCTAATTTTGTCTTCTCTATACGGGCTCTATCCTTCTCTTCTTTGATCCGTTGCCTTTCCATGAGAACAGTATCACGGGCATGACTCTTCTGCGCAGCCTTGTACTTTTGTCTCTGTCTACGAGACAAAGCTTTGGACTCTTCCACAGTCATGTTATAATAGTCTATCTCATCATCATCACTCTCCAACATTTCTGCTTCTTCTGATATCTTCTTTTCTGCCACAGCCTCTTCATCGATGAACTCTTTTTGCCATTGTGATACATTCTCGGCCAAATATTCCATCAAATCAAATACTGCTGCTTGTCCAACAAGCTCTTGTGTATGTTTGTTCATATTGATACTGATGCGTCGTAACAGTGTAGGAGGCAGTGTTGAATTTGTAAACCATAGCATAGGCGATGCTGTCAAAGGATACCCGTGACGAGTGATTATATGAAGATGACACGTTTCATTACATGCTGGATGTACAAGAGGAGTGGTAGGCTTAACCTCGACCTTATAAAGGAGATCATCTGACTCATTTGATGAGTTACTCAATACCTGAAATCCCTCAGCGTAGATTGCTTCGAGTACTTCTTTCTCTTGATCACGTTCAATTACTGCCGTTTCTTCCATTTCCCTTGCTACTTCCTGATCTAATAGTGATACCTCCTTAATATCAGATTCGACACAGGCAATGAGATGCTTTAGTAATGCTCCACTGCAGATCGACAGTGGTTGAAATTCGCCATCATCAGACGAATCATCTGATGTCAACAAGTTATCAATGTTCATTAATTTGAAGACCTTCTCCACTTCTTTTGAATGAAACCCCATACGAATCAGATCTGTGGTCAGATTCAGCTTTCTCAAATGAACTAACCTCTCTTTGGCTTCCTTATCATATTGGGATTTTGTAAACTTTGGCATTACAGATATTGATGAATGAGGCACTGCTTTTATTTGAAGTGTATCATTTGATAAAGTCCTTTCAGATGGCGTACCAAGTATTGATTTCGATTCAATCTTTTGTACACGAAAGCCTCGTCTAAGATCTTGTTCTTTTAAATGCAGAGACAACCAATCCATACTCATCTCTAAAAGTATACCCTCATCTTCTTTTGACATTTTATCATCATCTATATTATCAACATCATTATCTCCTTCTTCGGCTTTAGCATTTTGTTTAACCACCAGCAATCGCTTTTTGGACGCCCTTAATGCCAGTATCGCTTCTTGTTGCTGAAATGAAAAGTGTGTAGTAAGATGTCGATAGATTGGCGAGTTGATCAGTGTATCTTCATCATCCAACGCCCTATTTTCATCATCTCTATCTATAGAGTCGTCATCACTTTTATCTAGTATATCTTTATTGTCATTATCATCCTCGACATCCACATGATTGAATGTTATATCGACCTTACGACATTGATAGTCAGGCTCATCTTCATAATCACCGCCATAATCATCGTAATTATCAATATCACCTGGATTTGCAGTCATAGTATATTGAGAAGAAGTTTTGTGCATATACTGAGCTGATGTATCTTCTTCTTCTTTTTGCTTATCATCAATATCATGTACATCACTCTTCTTTTCATCTTCATCATTATTATCACCCTCCCAAACATTATACGCCCTCAATAATCGTTCAACAATCTTAACACTCTCGGCAGACAATGTAATACTATCTAATTTACTAACATCAATACCATCCATTGCATGTCTACTCTTGCGTGATATAGATGCAATATTTGTAGTAGTCGTCTTACTACTCTTGACAATTGATATACCACCTAAATCTTTACGCTGCTGCTGTACACGATTTTTAATCTTCTCAACTACTGCATCATTATTTCTACCACCACGACCTCGACCACCATTTCTTCCACCTCTGCCTCCTCTTCCACCTTTCTTTTTATTTGGTGGACCTTTACTAAATCGGGCTCTTGCCGAGACATTACGTTCTTGAGCTGCACGCTCCTGTGCTCGTCTATTATTGCAGCGTCCCATTATTTATCTATACGATATTTCCAAGTATTAATGCATCCAAGTATTCATTGATATCTCAACAATGCAGATGATCAATAGGTACCATGGACCATGCATAGCCATAGATAGCATAACTCATAACAATATATATATATATGCATAAAAAATGACAGTGAACATTCCGCGTGGAAAAGGATCCTTTTCACTATTTTTAATTTTTCTTGCTGTCTATTGTGTCAAATCACAAATAGATTGATATTCAATAAAAATGGCGGCTTCTTCCTTTATCATTTCTCTAGTATTGTTATTCATTGCGTCGTTGTCGGTGTCGGCAAAATCATCTTCAAAGATCATATACACTAAAACATCTTTCATTTCACCGGCTTCACCGACTTCAACAGGATGGCCATCACCATCAAAGGCAAGACAGCAGATAGCTAATGGATATGGCACATATACTACTAATAATGGGGTATCTACATCATCATCGTCATCGGCACTTTATGCTAAAAAGAAAGGTGGAGGTGGTGCAACACAACCGGTATCATCAAAGAAAGGCAAAATCCAAGTAGTACTCTTGGAGACGGTTCCAAAAGTAGGCCAGTCAGGTGATGTTGTATTCGTATCAAGTGCTATATTTCAAAATCAACTCAAACGCAGCAACAAGGCTCGTTTAATATCTGAAGAGGAAGTTCAAGCAATGGAGGCAGAGAAACTCGCAGCTGAAAAGGAAATGTTAGAGGAAGCAATCAAAACAAAACAAATGTTAGAAGAAGCAATGGTAGAGAAGATAAGTGATGCTGAACAATGTGCAACAGATGGGGATGATATATGTGGTGTTGCATTAGAAATGAAACGTAAAGCTGGACCAGAAGGAAACTTGTTTGGAGGTGTTAATCCGAAAATGGTAATGGATGCACTGAAACAAGCATATCCAGAAGGAAGTTGGGAAGGGAGACAAGTTAAACTGACAGATGTGAAAGATTCAGACGGAAAGGACGTCAAGAAGAAGGATATCAAACATACTGGAGATTATACTGTCAGTGTTACTTTGGGAAAGGGAGTCGATGTGACCTTTATATTGTCAATTTTAGAAGAGTAGGATGATATAATCATATGCAGTCGAACCCAAAGGAATACAGTCTACACGAACTTAATATGTAACGCTAAAGTATAAGAAGGAAGTGTAATACTACGTATTTATATACCTTACTACATGTTAGTAGACTATGTCCATCAACTATCCAAACCCAAAGATCACTCACCACTCACTCATTGCAATTGGGAGTCTTCAATAACTAAATGGGAAATACCTTGAACTTAAGATTGTTTGATTAGGTGTGTTAGATACGATCGATAGAGGTAACAGATAGGTGTAAGAAGCCTGCAGCTGCCGCGTAACAATTTTATTCTAACGTTGCGACCTCTAAATTCATAGAGTGCCAACACTAAAAAGATAGGACTTCCCGTGAGTAAAAAGTAAAAAGTTGAATGTGTGAACTGTACCTTTCTTTCATATATTCATATATATTGCTAACTAATAACAATTCATCCCATATTACTGTATTACAATTATCAGGAATATTTATCAAAGGAGGTACATATGCCCCAGTGAACTAGTTTTGTAGATCATCTCCGGATTTATCACACACTTCACACTTTACTTTATATATCAACAGCAAACTGCAAACATATTTAATTGGATATATTCTATTCTATTTCAGACTGGTAAGTCACTGTCATATTGTCTGTGATTAATTATATTTAAGTGGTAATATCCTAACATTTCAACCTTCCGTCTGTATCATTCCATTTTACTTATCATATGTAGGCTGGTAAGTTCTACTGCAAATTGTTTATGTTTAATTAAGACATCCCATCCTAACATTTCAACCCTCTCTCTATACATCATTCCATTTTACTTATCTTAATCATATGATTTATCATACCATAAGAAGATTAATAATTAATCATGGATACCTCTGGACAAGATGCAGGGGGAAGGGCATCGCGTTCTCGAACAGCACCAAAGCGATATCAAGAGTCAGAAGTAGAAGAAACAACTACTGCACCTACTAAACAAAAACGGAAAATAACTCCCTCAAGTAAGAAGAGTGCAACAAAGAAAACCTCTGGTGGTATTTGGAATGATGAAGAGCACGCACAATTCGAGAAGGGCTGTGCAATGCATGGATGGGGCAATTGGAAGATGATTGCAGAAGCAGTGCCAACACGTGATAGAGCACAGTGTAAATCTCATGCTCAGAAATTCCTTAAGCATAACAAGGGTGCGAGGACAAGGCTTGATAAGGAGTATGCCAAGGTGGCAAAGAAGGAGGGTTTAGCGCCTCCCAAAAAGAAGGCAGCCACAACAGGAGGGGCAAGGAAGAGAAAAGCAGCAAATAATGATACCGCAGAATCACCTACAAAGAAGGGTAATCCAGTCGCAGCAACAGCAGCGAAGAAGAAGCCTGCCTCGGCCAAGACGGTGAAATCAACAGGTAAGGGTGAAAAGAAAACGGGATGGGGTCCGTGGACAGAGACTGAACAGCTTCAGTTTCGTCAGGGGTGTATTTTACATGGATGGGGAGAATGGGGAGGTATTGAAGAGTTTGTTACTACTCGTAGTAGAGCCCAAATTAAGAGTCACGCTCAAAAATTCTTGAAGCATAAACCAGGAAAGTCCGCGTTTGTATTGTTTTATCATGTGAATTCATGTGTTCAATATGAAGACTCGGCGATTTGGATACTCTATTTGGCCTTTATTAGCCGTTATTTGACTGCCTTTGAACCACATGTACTAACTTAAGTTCCTATTTCCTCTCTTTTTAATCATCATAAATCGTGACAACGCGCTCTTCCAAAGACGAAAAGGCTCTCTATGAGATGGAGCACAAACAGCTTGCTCAGGGCAATGGCAGTGGAAGCCTCTCCAACGAGACGGAGAAAGTAGCGGCTAAGAAGAAACCCCCAACCAAAGCAAATGCAAAGTCTCCCAAAACCAAAAGTGCTACTCAAGCAGCCGAAGCTATAATGAGTCTCAACCTTCCAGAAGCGGCAGCTAGTGCAAACGATGAGGATTTGGATGTGAAAGTTTCTGCAACCGATAGTGCAGCACCCTCTCTTCCTTCTAATCCAACAGCGGGAAACCAGCAGCCATCGGTTGAAGGCCAGCAGCAACAACCCGTCAATTCACAACCACCCCCACACTGGCTAGCGGCTGAGACCTGGGAACAATGTTTAGTTAATATTCATAGGTGGTCTTCTCAACTCTCGGAAGCTGAGAGGAATGCAGAGTATCACAAATACGAAAGCCTACCTGATGGAGAGAAAGAGAGGTTGCGCTTGAAACTCATTCAATTGATGGCAAATCGACCAAATGCAGCAAGTTGAGACAGAGAAAGAAATAGATTGTATATGTGTCAGTTAAATCGGAAAATTTTGACGCTTTGTTGTTATGGTACCATCAATCAATCAAATCAATCAAATAAACAATAGCTATTGTCAATACGTATAACATTGTTCCTAATATAGCTAGTATCTAAAATATATATTGCAAGTTTAAGGATAAATGCCCTCCACATATTAAAGTATAGTTTGTTTGAGGACTTGTGTGATGTGTAGACATATGGTATTTAATTGGGCATACATAAATTGACACTAAATAAATTACTTATAAACTACACTCCCAACTCAAAAATTGGAAACAACAACATTTTAACAGCACTATCACATTACCTTCAGGCCTCGTTAATACTACCAGACATAAAATTCATAAACTGTGTGTAGCGTGGAGTATTATCTGGACTTTGAACGAAGCCTTCACCAGACTGACGACTCGACAAGAGCACCCTCTTTAGGTCTGATACTTGGGTATTCACCCTCACAAGTTCATCAGACTGCGATTTATAACTCAATTCCCATTCATGATTCTTCTCATTCAATTCTTTAATCTTTTCCTTAAAGACGATACACTTTCTTTGTAATACATCGTTTTGAGCTGAATAGTACTGCCGTAATTCATCCACCTCTTCAATATCGGCTTGCAACAATTCAACCTTTTCCTCAAGTTGAGCCCTTTCGCCAAGTAAATAATTCCTTTCCTCCATTAGATCTGCAACCTCATCCTCTGTCTTGGTGGCCAATCGCTCGCCGTCCATCTCCAAAGAATTGAGTCTATCCGTCACACGTTCAATCTCTTTATGTGCTACCTCAAGATCTTGGCACTTACTCTCATATTTCCTAGTCTCATCTTCGATACGACTTTGCATATGAATAACGTCTCTCTCTAAGATATGCTGCGCTTCATTTTGATGCAGTAGCTCCTCTTCCAACTCTCTGATTACCGCCTTGGATCTATTCCCCAATTCTTGTCGAGATTGATTGCTAGTTTGAAGTTCATCTTGAAGACGATCGACCATGGACTTTAAATCTTTCTGAGCTTCATCCCTCTCCACCCTTGTACGTTCAAGCTGCTCCGTGAAAAGAGTCTGCCTCGAAGTGCATGCCTGCTCAAGCATTTCAATCTTACTATCCTTCTCTTGCATGACAGTTTGATGATCATTGTCTTTTTGTCGAAGTTCATCCTTGAGTTGTATGATACATTGTTCATGTGCTAAGAGAATTGACTTATTCTCTTGTATTTCATCTTCCAATCTTTGAACCGTAGTATCCGCTTCAGCCTTATCTCCTTCAGCATCGGCTAATGCATTGCGAATCTGTTTTACTTGAACAATTAATTCCTGACATTCATTCTGCTTCTCTTCAGACATTTCCTCTGCTTCCTCCAAGGCCTCTCCCAACATGTTAATTTGCTTTGTTGCATCATCCAATGATGCCTCGGCACTAAGACGGTTTGACTCTTCAACTGATAGTCTTGTCTCAAGATCAGCACAACATGATTTGAGGTTATCATACTGTTCCTTGAAGGTCGACTGTGCCGCTGATAATTTCTCTTGGCAGATCTTGAGTTGTTTCTCCTTTTCAGTAACAACCTCTCGCAGGTCTTGTGTCTCCTTCTCGACATTTGCCAGTGAAGCTTTTGATATGGCACTTTCAGTAGTCAGGCACTCGAAAGCAGCTTTTGCACTGGATATATCGCGTCTATATCCATCTGCCTCTTCACGTGTGGCTTTCAAAAGCGACTTCTCATTTTCGAGTTGGAGTTCAAACGATTGAAGTGACACACGAAGTGTTTCGTTCTCACTCATGAGATCAGCATTATTGGTACGAATAATAGAGAGCTGCTGCGACACTTCATTCTCTGCAGCCGAAGCGGCATCCGACAAAACCTTATTCTCCTCCTGACAAGTCTCAAGGTCTGAGGTAACAGCCAACAACTTGTCTTCCAACTCTTCACACTGCATCTTGAAGGATTCAATTTCTTCATTGCGTCCAACATCTTGTTTGGAAAGCTCATCTTGAAACTCTTTGAGCATCATATGAGCTTGCTCAAGCTGCTTCTTAGCATTATCACGCTCTCCCTTCACGGCATGAACTCTCTCACGCAATTGATTAATCTGTTCTTGATTGAATGCACACTTATTGCATGTAGGGGGGGCATCCGTCAAGGCATGCCCTTGTTCTGCATTGACTTTTTCATTCTGTGAAAGCTTCTCCTTCATCGCCTCAAGTGTGGCAGTTTGGAACTCACTAAACTTGACTAAATTGGCATGTTCTTCTTCCTTATCTTTGAGATTCTTGAAGAGCTTGTCAACTTGATCCTGCGCCTTGGCTAGTTCGTCCTCGGATTGCTCTAACTTGCCAGCAGTGTCATCCAACAGCTCTTGAGTATCTGCCAGTCTAGCCTTGGCTTCCGTCAATTCTTCATCCGCATAATCGAGTGTATCCTCAACAGCATTTAATCGCTCTTCAAGGATTGATACAGTGTCTCGATTATTATTATTATTCTGAGGCTGAGACTCCTCGGAGGAAGTAGCACTCTCTTGATTCTCGTGAATCAAAATCTCGAATTCCTCATTTAGCCTAGTTATCTCTTCATCTTTTCCTGCCATTTGAACCTGCAACTCAACGATATGAACATCCCGTTCTTCAATATCATCAATCAGTAGGGCATTATCTGCCTTGACCTCTTCAATATCCATCTTCATTTCTGATATCGTATTCTTGAGAGATGTAACTTGCTGCTCGGCTTGATCAAGCTTTTCAGACACAGTTTCACGACGCTTGAGCTCAGAACGAAGTGTGCGTGCCAAGAGATTTGAGGTTGGTGTTGATGGTGGATTAGCAGCACTATCTCTACTACTATGATCAAGGCGCAGCTCTTTAACTGGTGTAAACTCCTTCAACTCTTCAACGAAATCAATATTCATGCTACCATCCTCATTGAAGAAGACATCGCCCAACGTGTCGGATGTTTGAGCCCATTCCGTCAACTGCTTGTGTAGATCATCACACTGAGTTTGTAACTCATCACGATCATGCTCGACCATTTCACGTTCATTCCTCTCACGCTGTAACTCATGCTTGTGTTGATCACATAGTTTTTGTAAATCAGTGAGACGAGTTTGCATAGTCTGCATGGATGCATCAGCATTCGATGCCGTGACATCACCCGAAGCAACACGTTCCTTGAGCGAAGTGATAAGCTCTTTTGATGCAGCGTCACTGTGTAGCTTGGATTCCCACTTATTATGCACATCATCCAACTTGGATTGGAGTGTTGTATTAACGGTAAGACTTTCTTGTAATCGATCGTTCAGACTATTAATCTGATCCTCTGACTTGTTCAAGTGAGAATCATATGTCTTCTCCATCTTCTTCAAGCTTGACCGATGTGTCTTTTCGGTATCAGTTATCTGTGTGCGGTATGCCTCGACTTGTAAATCTGCTTGATTCTTCTGTGCCTGAAGTGACTCAACTAGTACCTTGAGCTTGGCAGTTTCCTGTAACGACGATTCATACTTGGTCCTCAACAAAGTATTCTCCTTGTTGGCTTCGATATATGAGTTCTTATAATGTTTCTTCCGTTCAGAGAGTTCCACACAAGTCTGATCGGCAAAGCGAACTTCTTTGACAAGTGTCTGATTCCGTTCCATAAGTGCCGCACGTGTTGGAGAAGTCTTGTCAGTATTGTTGCTGCGATTATAACGCTTTGATCTTCTCGAGGAAGAACGGTTACCCTTCGACTCCATCATACCACTAAGAAACTCAATGTCACTATTCTCGGGAGAGTCAAACTCATTCTCCTCAGAACTGCTCTCACCATTATACGCTACATCATTCTCAGCATCACTGCCAATACCTTTTAATGGCGATGGAGAACCATACTCGTCACCGCTTGCCTCATCATCACTTACAATCATACTTTCATTCATAGGATTAACTTGAGCTTCCATACTCTCACCCAATCTCTTTTTGGTATTGGGAGTCATGAACATGTCACTATTGCCATTGATATAAGGTGATTTGGGATAGGAGTGCTTGGTTGCACGATCACCATCATTACCACGGGGTGTCTCCCAGCCATCTTGAATGGCAAATGTAACACCCTTTGAAGCTTGTTGTACTGGACTTAATACATCACTACCACCACCACCAATACTTGCATTCCTTAATAAATGCTCTTCCAACTTCTTCACCTTTTCAGCACTTTTACATAGGTTACGTTCAGCTTCATCCTCACCTTCTCCCTCTTCTTCTTCAATAGTTTGATCAAATAATGGACTTTCACCCAAGAATGATAATACGCCTGAAGCGCCACCACCAACATCGGATGCACTGCCACCATCATTTAATGACTCGGTATGTAATTCATGCTGACGTCTCTTTAATGCAACAGGTGTAATCATCATATTATTGTCAGAACTACTTAGTAATAACAACATATCATCTTCATCAGCCGATGTTATCAACTCATCACGGTCCATGGTTGTTTCATTTAAATGATTACCAAGCATTGCCCATGATGCTGCTGTTGATTCACTATCTTTACCATCTACTGATATGGAAAGCTCTTCTTCTTCACTGTTATTGGTACTAGCAGTTGAACTAATGTTGTTATTGTTTAGTACTTGATCCATTGCAGCTTGGGCATTAGCTACCAATTTCACATCATTAGTAGAACTATTCTTACGTGCCATTGCAGCTGTTGATAATTGTTTACGACGCATAATTTGTTTCATTGCTGTAAAGTTATTTGAATGTTGATTCTCCTTAACTTGTTCTGTTGTTTGAGTGCTACTACTTGGTTGTTGTTTCGATTCATTATTATTCAAGGAAATACTCTGTGGTGTGGTATTATTATTATTACTTGATGTATCATCTTTCTGTAGAGATTGGAATGTTGGTAGTGATTTACCAGGCCATGATTTGGCACCACCAGAAGATTTAGTCTGTGAATTGTGGTTGTTATGAAGTGATGTAGGCTGTACAGACGATGCTGAACGGGGTGTCAACGATGTTGATGATGATTCCTCCTCATTTAACTTCTTAGCATCCATTAACTGACGAAATCTAGCCAACTGTATATTGAATGAACAGCAGGATAAGTTAGAGTTGTAGTTACAACAATTTGCCACAGACAACTTAATCAGTTGCTAATCGCATATATTATCAATAAAATCACACACTCACCTTGGAATTAACTTCAATACCCAACGTCATCGTTCCAATTATTGTCTTCAGCTGGATAGAGATTTCAATAGAGTAGAATTATGAGTTGATATCCACGCCTTTGTGCTCTTCCTAGGTACTAACAAGAAGGTAACGGCTAATTATGAAGTCGTATGCCCGAGGGCGAAATTTAATAATTCCCCCGGGCATAGGATACCATAACGGTTTAGATCTTTGAATCCCATAAGCATTCGACACACCAATAATTTTGCTTTGCAAACAACATCTTCATCCTATGTACACATCCTCGACTCGCGGTCTTCCTCTGTATCATGATAATATGAAGAAGAGCAAGAAGAGAAGTAGATCACTGTCGGTGGCAGAAGAGGAAAAATCGTCAAATGGTGGCGGGGGTAGTGGCGTAGTTTCAACGATACCGATGACACATGATGTGAGCAATGCTATCAAAGAACAATCTCTTACCACTACACAAACATCAAAGAAGAAGAGCAAGCGTAGTAAACGAAAGAGATCAAATAGTACTGCATCAAACATAAGTACTGACAGTACTACTAATAAACCCACTTCATCACCAGCAAATACCTTCTCATCAATCCGTCCACCTCTCTCTCCATCAATACTAACCTTCCTCTCTAAACCACCCTACAACTTCCCAACATCAACACCAGTCCAAACAACAACAATACCATTATTCCTAACACATCATGATGTATTCGTACGTGCCGTTACCGGTTCGGGTAAAACACTCGCTTTCCTAATACCATGTGTTGAAATGATATTAAGACGTACATCACTACTAAAAAAGAATCAAATTGGTGCATTAATATTAGAACCAACAAGAGAATTGGCAAGACAGACATATAATGTATGTTGTGATTTATGTAAGGAAGTTGGTATGAATGATCCATTGTTATTAGTTGGTGGTGGTGGTGATACAAAACGTGGGGCCGCTAATTCTTCATCTAGTGGTGGTGGAGCAGTATCATTTGATTTACAAACATTTGCAAAGAAACAATCTGATGTATTAATAGGCACGCCTGGACGTGTTGAGGATGTATTAACACGATATGACAACATTGATGTATCCGAACTGGAAGTATTAATATTAGATGAAAGTGATGTATTATTAGATATGGGATTTGAGGTTACGTTAACATCAATATTAAGTCGATTGCCTAGGATGAGACGTACGGGATTATTCAGTGCTACGAATACTAGTGGTGTTAAACGATTATGTGTGAAGAGTGGGATGAGAAATCCGGTAGTTGTTGATGTTGCTATTAGTGCTGTTGATAAGGGGGGTAGAAGTAGTAATAGTCAAGATCTTGCCAGCAATAACAAGAAACAGCAACAGCAAGCCACACCATCAACATTGACAAATTATTACATTATATCACCACTTGATGAAAAGTTATCCCGTTTGGTGTCATTCCTAACACAACATTCAGATGAAAAGGTTATTATCTTCTTCTTAACATGTGCATGTGTTGAGTATTATAGTACAGTATTGAAACAGATTAAGTTACCATGTAAGGGTTATACATATGAGGCATTACATGGCAAGTTAGTACAGAAACGACGTGAGAAGGCAATGGAACGTTTTCGTGAAGTCAAATCAACCGATAACAATAAAGTTGGTAGTGCCTTATTATGTACAGATGTGGCAGCTAGAGGTTTAGACGTGCCTGATGTATCCTGGACTATACAGTTTGATGCACCGGTTGATCCATCGAGTTATGTCCATCGTGTTGGTCGATCAGCTCGGGCTGGGAGGAGTGGCAATTCACTTGTGTTTCTGACAAGGAAGGAGGAATCATATGTTGATTTCTTGAGACTACGAAAGGTACCAGTGAAGGAGTTGGATAATGATCAAGTTTGTAAGCCTCCATCTGAAGAAGAAGAAGATGCTGATGAGGCAATAGAGGACTCTGATAAGAAGACAAGCAAGTCAAAACCGTCAGATAATACAACATCAACCGAGAAGAGGATTATTGAAAGTGCAGCTGGATCAGACGTATTTGTACCAGATGTGCTGCCCTCTATTCGCAAATTATTGGTATTAAACGATCGTGATGTATTGGAAAAGGGTACAAAGGCATACACATCATATATCCGTGCATATAAGGAGCATCAATGTGGTTTCATCTTTAGGTAAGCTTGAATATGTGCGATGTACATCTCGATCCAATTGTCCATTGCTAACCTATCCCTCATCCACTCTCCAGATTTGCATCACTCGATCTAGGAATGCTAGCCACATCCTTCTCTTTACTCCGCTTGCCCAAAATGCCTGAACTACGTGATAAGCAGCTACCAAACTTTACACCAGCTGGTCCTGAAATTGACATTCATGCCATATCCTTCAAGGATAAGACTCGTGAAGCTGCTCGTCAGAAGCGTCTAGCTGCTGAACTAGCCGCGGGTGGTAAGAATGCAAAACAAATCAAGGCTGAACAACGTGCCGCTGAACGTATATCCAAACAAAAGGAACGTCGTGCTACTGAAATTGCCAAGGGACGCAATCCAAACAAGAAGAAGGGAAAACAGGCAAAGGTTAGTATGTATGTTTACAGTTTGCTGTATCAATCCAAAGGAAGCATGCCTCTCACCCATATAATTATTCAATATGATAGATATTTGACGAGTGGGATGAGTTGGCAAAGGAAGAACGCTTGTTTAAAAAGCTCAAGAAGAAGAAGATAACAAAAGAGGAGTATGATCGATTAATGTACGGCGATGACAATAACAAGAAGGCAGATGGCGAGAGCAGTGATGACGATGATAGTGATTGATAGGCAAACTTGGATTAGCAGACGTGTTCTCTGTGCAACACTACATGACTATGTACTTGTAGTATAAGCTAGACCTATTTAAGTTTCTAATCCATCATAAGAAGAGTTTAGTTTATAGATGAACATATCAAAACAGACTTCTCAACATAGATACCACCCAATATGCGCTGTATTGCAACAAAACATCACAAGAGCATCAAAATAACATAGGTATAGAGGTATACCAGCAATAACATATCATATAATTCAGATGTGAAGACTTTGTGTGATAGGGTGGATTTTAGAAAATCCTGTTTTGTGTGTGTGTGAATATGAGTTTTGAGTTGCATCAAAACAGCCTCCACATAAAGTGGAGACGATGCAAAGACAACATATGTAGTACTTGTGTATATGAAGATTTTAGTTTGCTGCTTATTTGCCAGACTTCTTTGGAAGAAGAACAGCGTGGATGTTGGGAAGGACACCACCAGCAGCGATGGTAACACCTCCAAGCAACTTGTTCAATTCCTCATCGTTCTTAACGGCAAGGGTGAT
>Ga0214480_100627_pt1 | contig 17539 bp, 15 predicted proteins | sample M1_20Mar14CPVII9_3_FD_165042 | JGI IMG/M metagenome (GOLD analysis project Ga0214480, IMG submission 165042) | Marine eukaryotic communities from Monterey Bay, California, United States - M1_20Mar14CPVII9sort6BwellE17 | ecosystem: Environmental > Aquatic > Marine > Unclassified | place: USA... | reverse complement strand
TTCCATGATACTTTTCGTTACTATTAGCTATTCAGCACACTAAAAGCTAAAGGAGAAGATGAACCGTCTAGGCCGAGTATTAGAATGGATTGTTTGACACACTAGTATTAGTATTTACTACCGTCCATTTAACTTTATCCTTCCCACTCATCAAATCTTTCTCAGCTATCTTTATTATCATTAGTTGATGTCTTATAATGTGATGAGTTGATTGTGAAGAGTAGAAGAAAGAGTTTGGAAGACGACGGCAGCCGTCCCTCCCAGATAAACACTACGACAAGAGCCAGGGGAGAAGCTATTTTTGGCGATACAACGAAGCATCCAGGAGTGCAAATCAAGAGTTGGTATGATAGCATTGGAAACGATATATCAGCAGTAGAATATTATCACCGACCTTCTTCTCTTATTATTCACAATAATCTCAAGATTTTTTCCTTTTAATTAAGTTCACTACATAATAAGTACCTCAAGATTGCATTACACAAACCTACAGTCAACGAGCTACCATAAATCATATACATTGTTAGTATCCTTATCGGTATTTTAGATTAAATTATAGACCGGTCAAGTTAAGTTAATACAACTTAATTGATTAGTATGAGCGCATCTGATAGTTGCAAAGATGGTACATCAAAATCAAATAATGATGGTATATGTGATGTTAACGATAAGTTAAAGAATATGAGTACAGCCGATAAGGAAGATGTATCGATATGTGCAAATTGTGGTAAGGAGGGCAGTAGTGATAATATGAATACGTGCAATAAATGTAAGATGGTGAAGTACTGCAACGCTGTATGTAAAAAGGTACACAAAAAGAAGCATAAGAAAGATTGTGAGGAGCATCAAAGACTTGCCGCTGAACATGCAGCTAAGATACATGGCGAAAAGCTTTTCAAACAACCCCCAAGACTAGAAGATTGTCCAATTTGTTTTATACGATTACCATTTCTTGCTAAAGGAAGGAGATACCAGACATGCTGCGGTAAAGTTATATGTAGTGGATGCTGTTATGCACCTGTTTATGATAACCAAGGCAATGAAGTTGATAATGAAAAGTGCCCTTTTTGTAGAACTCCAAAGCCTTCTTCTGAGAAGGAGGCAAATGAAAGAATGAAGGAACGGGTGGAGGCTAATGATCCTAATGCAATATTCAATCTAGCAATTGATTATCGAAATGGGACAAACGGATTTCCACAAGATTATAAAAAGGCATTAGAATTATATCATCAGGCAGCGAAACTTGGCTTTGCCCCAGCTTATGGTTGTATTGGTATTGCATATGAAAATGGTAGAGGAGTAGATATTGATAAGAAGAAGGCTATACATTATTATGAATTGGCAGCCATGGGGGGAGATTTAATTGCAAGGCACAATCTAGGAATCAAGGAGGAGAATGCAGGCAATATGGATCGAGCCTTAAAGCATTACATGATTACGGCCGCGGGTGGACATTTTGATTCTTTAAAGGAGATCAAAGATATGTACTCAAAAGGACACGCAACAAAAGAAGACTATACAAAAGCATTGCAATCCTATCAAGAATACCTGGGTGAGATTAAGAGTACTCAAAGGGATAAAGCCGTTGCAGCAGATGAGAACTATCGGTATTATTAGTAAAAAGTATAGAATCAAGAAAGATTATTAGTGTCTATTTCAGCTAGTCTAAATAGAGTTTAAAACTTCACGACCAAGTAGTTACACTATGCTGTTCTGTATATCTTGTGATCAACTATTTCGTTTTCATTTAGCTTATTTCTTTTGTTCAAAGTAATATTCATGCTCTCGTACACATAAACTCCAAGGTACACATACAGTTGTGATCCCTTCCCTATTTACACTGTCACCATGATCACTGACCAACTTAATGGGCTGACATACCAACGGCTCCCTTGAATGCCTCATCCAATACCTCACAGAGTGTGGGATGGGTGTGTACCATCATACTCAATTCCTTGACGGTTGTTCCAGCGGCAACAGCATTGGCACACTCTTGAATTAAGTCGGCAGCATGGATTCCAATGATGTGCACGGCAACAACCTTTCCGGTATCCTTATTGTACAATACCTTGGCCATACCATTGCCCTCTAACTCGGCAAGAGCCTTGGAGTTGGCACGGAAACTACCCTGTGATTTACCAAGTTCCCATCCCTCCTTCTTGGCAAGCTCAATGGCTTGTTCCTCAGTAGGACCAACCATGGCAATTTCAGGATGGGTGAAACAAGCGGCGGGGATGGCATCATGGTTTACCTCATGATCACGTCCACAAATGTTCTCAATGGCACTAATACCCTGTGCAGATGCGGCATGGGCAAGCATCATCTTACCATTGGCATCTCCGATACAGTAAACGCCTGGTACGACCTCTCCATCTTCATGCTTTGTCAATACACGCATCTTCTCATCTACGGCAACGAAGCCACGTTGAGTCTCAATGCCAGTCTCCTCAAGTCCCATGTTGGATGTGTTTGGTACACGTCCGGTTGCAATCATGGCACCATCAACCTCGAGAGTTTCAACATGTTCCCTAGTAGGGATAGAAACAAATGGTTAGAAGAGACACAAGATGTGAACATTTTCTAGTTCTCCCGACAAAGCATTATGCAGGCGGCTATCTACCGCCTACTACCACCCAAACAAACAGTAAATATTCAAACAATAACACTTACTTGGTATCAGCATCAATCATTTCAATAGTAACAGGCTTAACTCCAGGGATACCAGGAGTAACCTTACTAGCAAATACACCCGTCCTGTAATCAATAGGACGTTCACGAATTAAAAGCCTCTCAGCCTGTTTGGCAATTTCCCTATCAAATGTTGGCATAATGTTAGGCAATGCCTCAATGAATGTAACCTCACTACCCAGGGCAGTGTATACATCTGAGAATTCAAGACCAATGTATCCTGATCCGATAATTGCTACCCATTCTGGTACTGATTGTAATTCTAATGCGCCGTCGGATGTGTAGACGGTCTTTTCATCAACTTCAACACCGGGTGGTACGAAGGGGATTGATCCAGGTGCTAGAATGATATCCTTTTGTATTGTAATTGTGTTTGTTGTTGTGGGGTTTAGTATAATTTAGAGGTTGAGTTTGTATTGGGGATTTGAGGCAGAGAGATATGCATTGATATGATGAGTGACAACACTAAAAAGAGACAGGAAATAAAACAAGATGATATTCCCCAATCATATGTCACTGTCGTTTACTCCGTCCAACTCTCTATTTGCAAATGTTTCATAAAATGCGCACAAGATGTGCACAATACCTCATCAACTAACTTCATTGCAACTCACACACCGCCCAACTCACAAAACAATCACAAAACATACAATACAATTCAACTCACCTTGGCAGTATAAACTTTACCAGAAGCATCATCCTTAACCTCATTAACCTTACCAGTCAATACACCCCGTCCTTCCACAATATCAACTCCCAGTGCAGTTAAACTCCCCTCCAAATTACCTTTAACTTTATTAGCCAACTGTTTCGCATGATTGGCCACACCCTCACGATCAAACTTAACTTCACCATCCACGGTAATACCAAATTCACTTAAATGATTCTCGGCCTGCATTTCACGTACACGTCCCGAGGCAGCTAAGAGTGCCTTAGAAGGTACACAACCACGGTTGACACATGTCCCACCGACATCGGCACCTGAAAAGATTGCAGTTGATAAATCCTGTGCACGAGAGTGGAGTGCTGCACCGTGACCACCTACGCCGCATCCTACGATGATAACGTCATAGTCGTAATTGCCACATTTGGATGCATCCAATGAAGAAGATGAAGTTTGTTGTGTTGTTCGTACTGATTGTTGAGTTACTCTGGACGCAGGGCTGAATGCCGATGCGGCTGTTAATAGTGTTGTTGCAATTAGGTACTTCATTATTGTTATATTGTTATTTATTGTTCTGTTATATATTATATGAGAGTGCAACACCGCTCTTGATCGCTCTCGCGTTAATCGATGACGTTGCGATCTGTACCGTCTCACTTATGAATAAGTGAGACGGTAAGGTATCTTTTCGAAAAGTAGACGACCACCACCAAGCAAATGTAGTGGAGCCACGCTCGTACGACGCTCTTGGTGGTCGCCGGTAATTGTAGCCGATCAACATAAAGAGTAGTTATCGATATCATTATCGTTTGAGATTCATAGAGATTAATATGAGATTCTCAGGTTGCAATTCATGCATTTCATCAAAAATCTCAAACCTCTGTGCGATAGTTAGTAGTTCAGAAGATAGCTGTGGTATAGTGTATTAGTATTATTCATAATTGATTGGACGATTCACGGCCCTATCAAATAGTCTCTAAGAGATATAATGAGCACATCCGATAATTGCAAAGAAGGGGCATCAAAATCAAATGATGATGTATGTGAGGTGATAGAAAAGTTACAACACATGAGCACGGATGTTAATGATACATCAGTATGTGCAAATTGTGGTAAAGAAGGTGCCAACAATATATGCAACAAATGCAAGATTACAACTTATTGCAATGCCGTATGTAAAAAGGTACATAAAAAGAAGCATAAGAAAGATTGTGAGGAACATATCAGACTTGCAACCGAGAAACACAACGACGAGCTTAGACGGGCTGCTGAGTTACACGATATAGAACTATTCAAACAACCGCCACCAGCAGATGAATGCCCAATTTGCTTTGAACAAATGCCTTCAATGGATTCGGGAAGTAGATATCAGGCATGTTGTGGAAAGATGATATGCAGTGGATGTTGCTATGCGCCTGTGTATGATAATCAAGGCAATAAAGTTGATAATGAAAAGTGCGCTTTTTGCAGAACTCCCCCAGAGACTTCAAATGACGAGATAGTTAAAAGGATAAGGAAAAGGGTGAATGTTAATGATCCTAAAGCAATGCATTGCATGGGAACTTTGTACAGTGATGGGAGGTACGGCTTGCCACAAGATGACAAGAAGGCACTAGAACTATTCCATCGGGCAGCTGAACTTGGTAATGCTAGTGCCTATTGCGGTATTGGTGTTGCATATGACTTTGGCAGTGGTGTGGAAAGAGATCCAATGAAAGCCAACCATTACTATGAGCTAGCCGCTAAGGCAGGAAGTGTAAGAACAAGGCACAATCTAGGCAGTATGGAGGGAGAGAAAGGTAACATGGACAGAGCATTGAAGCACTTCATGATTGCTGTGGAGGGTGGTTCATCTGACTCTTTGAAGTGTATCCAAGACTTATATACAGATGGGTATGCAACAAAAGACGACTACACAAAGGCATTACAGTTATATCAAACATACTTGGGGGAGATCAAGAGTAAACAGAGAGACGAGGCTGCTGTAGAACATGAAAACTGTCGTTATTATTAAAGTAGGCTCACCTACTTAGATTATCATCTACTAAACTATAGATTTAAACATGAACGATAGTAAATTTTGCTGCCCATGAGATATATCGTTACTATTAAAGAGTCGGGTTATTAGTGATTTATCGCTATCACAAGTACAGAGGCATAGAGCAATAATACAAGTTGGTATGTCAGCCCATTAAGTTGGTCGTGATCATGGTGACAGTGTAAATAGGGAAGGGGGCACAACTGTATGTGCACCTATTAGAGTTTATGTGTACGAGAGCATGAATATAACTTTGAACAAAAAGACATAAGCTAAATGAAACGAAATAGTTATAATCAAGGAATGACTAAAGTTCAGATAATACTTTGTAGCTGTACACGCAACTCTCTATCAAATATAATGATATTCAATTCTTCATTGTCATTATCTAATAGTAACGATAATTCTCACGTGCAGCGGCAGCTTTATCCCTTTGAGCACTTTTTATCTCTCCCAAATATGCCTGATATAATCGTAATGCTTTTGTGTAGTCTTCTTTTGTTGCATGTCCAATTGAGTATAACCATTTGATCTGATCGATCGATTTAGCATCTCCACCCCTCACTGCAATTATGTGATGCTTTAATGCTCTATCCAAATTGCCTGCCCTTTCCTCGTTCATGCCTACATTGTACCTTGCTATTACACACCCTCCAATAGCTGCTAGCTCGAAATAATGTAATGCCTTCTTCATATCAACTTTTACTTCTCTACCATAATTATATGCACTACCGATATTGTTATATGCCACAGCATAACCAAGTTCTGCTGCCCGATGAAAGAGTTCTAATGCTTTGGTATGATCTTGTGGCAAACCATAGAACCCATCTCGGTACCAGCATCCCATATTGAAGAAAGCATGGGCATCATCAGCCCCCATTCTTTTCTTTACCCTTTGAAGTTCTTCCTCCATAGAGGTAGGAGGCGGAGTTCTACAAAAGGGACACTTTTGATTATCAACCTCATTGCCTTGGTTGTCATAGACGGGTGCATGAACACATCCATTGCATACAACTTTTCCACAGCATGAATAGTATGTACTCCCCGAATCTAACGTCGGTAATCTTTGGAAGCAAATTGGACAATCTTCTGCTGGCGGTGGTTGTTTGAATAGCTTTTCATCATGTAACTTCGCTTCATGCTCAGCGGTAAGTCTGAGTTCTTCGTTATGTTTCTCAGCAGCCCGTCTGAGATGTTCCTCACAGTCTTTTTTATGTTTATGTCTGTGTTTCTTTTTGCAAGTGGCGTTGCAGTACTTTACCATCTTACATTTGTTGCATATGTTGTTGACATCATCGCCCTCTTTACCACAATTGGCACATACATTAACTTTATCATCGGCATCTCTCACGCTCATATTTTGTAACATACCGTTCACATCACATACACTATCATTACTTTTTGATAAACCGTCTTTGCAATTATCGGATGTGCTCATGATGGAAAAACTTCTAATCAGTGCTCTATTGTTGCTAATTGTATACCTCTTTCAAACAATTTACAGGCCTTATTGCTTAGACTTTTTTGGTAAGTTGCAGTTGCAAGTTGCAGAAAACTTTTGGCATCGAACCATCTCTTCTAAATACGAGGCCTGAGTAATATACTCTATACGCCGACAGTCCAACAACGTTTAATTAATAGTGTTTGAACAATAGTATATACCTACCGTCCAACAAACTACAACAGTTGACTACACAACAACAACAACAATAGTAACAGTTACTATTGCTGCAATATGAATCGATACCTAGGTACCGATACGGTATTATTTCACATGATACGAAAAGTACGCAGTGGCAGTACGACATTTACCCAAATCAAGCCAAATAGCAAATTTATATCAAATCTACCTATCAGCAATGTAGTGGAAGACGGCGACGCCCACCGATACTTAGAACTCCTTGCTGCAGCGCATTTGTCCCCTACTCCTCGATATTTTATTATTGTTTGGGTTTGAGATTAGTATTATACGAGCACATAAATTTGCAATTGCAACATCTCACCGGCTCTCAACTCTCAACTACCGCAACTGCCTCGTAGCTGATATAATTTATCTATTGTATCAGTATTATTCGTGATTGATTGGTTAGAAAGGTTAAGTTATCACATCAGCAGCCTAGTCGAAAGATAAGAATATAAGATATAATGAGCGCTTCATCTAACGAAAATAATGACGGTGAATCAAAATCTAGTGATGATGTATGTGATGTGAACGATATGTTACAGAAGATGAGCACGGTTGACAATGAAGTTAATGATGTATCAATATGTGCCAATTGTGGTAAAGAGGGTGCCAACAATATATGCAACAAATGCAAGGTTACAACTTATTGCAATGCCGTATGTAAAAAGGTACACAAAAAGAAGCACAAGAAAGATTGTAAGGAACATGTTAGACTTGCGGCCGAGAAACACAACGAAGAAGTTAGAATTGCCGCAGAGCTGCATGATAAAGAACTATTCAAACAACCACCGCCAGCAGAAGATTGTCCAATATGCTTCGTACTCCTTCCTTCACTTGATCCAACGGGAAAGAAATACATGTCATGTTGTGGAAAGGTTATATGTAGTGGGTGCGTTTATGCACCTCTATATGATAACCAAGGTAATGAAGTTGATAATAAGAAGTGCCCCTTTTGTAGAACTCCAAACCTAGCAGCTACAAAAGAGGAGTTACAAGAAAGATACAAGAAAAGAGTGGCGCTGAATGATGCTATTGCAATATTCAATGTAGGATATTACTATTCTGAAGGATTGAAAGGCTTCCCACAAGATTACAACAAGGCGTTAGAACTTTGGCATCGAGCAGGAGAGCTTGGACATGCTGAAGCTTATACCAATATTGGTTATGCTTATAAAATGGGTCATGGCGTAGAAGTTGATGAAAAGAAGGCTATTTATTATTATGAGTTAGCTGCTATGAAGGGAGAAGTAGAAGCAAGGTACAATCTCGGTATTGTAGAGGAGGAGGAAGATGCTGGTATGGATAGAGCTATCAAGCACTACACGATAGCAGTTAGAGGGGGGAGTAGTGATTCTTTGGACACTATCAAACGACTATACGCCAAGGGCATTGCAACAAAAGAAGACTACACAACAGCATTACGATTATATCAGGCATATTTGGGAGAGATAAAAAGTGCTCAAAGGGATAAAGCTGCTGCAGCCCATGAGAGGTATTGTTACTATTAAGTTACATAGTAGGAGGCGGTGACATGACAAAGAAGGCATCTCCACTAACACTACCCTTAACCTTTCTTGGCTCCAAAACTTGGATACCACCACCTTCTTCTTCTTCTCTAGTTGTCATATCTTTGTTATTACCACCATATCTCTTTGATACATTACCAACTAACCAATCATGATCAATCTGCAATGAACATTCCTCTTCTACCTCACGTATCACACCCTGTATTGTTGTTTCACCTAGATGTCGTTTACCTCCGGGTAGATCTAATTCTATGGCATGTGAGCTGTCAATGTATCCCATTACCATTATATACTTAACGTTGTTGTTAGAAGACTTTGGTGGTTGTTTATCATCTTGTAGTAGCCATAATAATGATGTTAAATGATGTCCCATTTTGATTTGTACTGAAGCCGACTCATTAGTCATCTCGGAAGACAAACAATCAACTCCATTATCATTCCTAATCTGAATTAGTATATCTTTCGTTACCATTTCATTCTTTGATCGAGTCTTACCAGCTGATAGTAAACTATACAAGGATGATAACTTTAATGCACATACAAAGTGTGCATGATCAGCATGTAGTTTCTTTCCATTGCTTTGTTTCATCAATGTTGATTTTCGAGCAGATGTAATTGTAGATTGCAATTCATCATATGAGTTGGATATAATTGCTACAAATCCATTCCGTTGATGTGTCGTTAATATACATATTGCACAATTGACTTTGAATGGTGGTATCTTCTTCTTGTTTGTAGAATGTACTTTGTCAGTGGTAGTAGTGGATGTATTGCCAAAGATTTCAATTGCCAACTTTTGCTCACAAGATATGCCATTGTTCTTTTGAAATGATTGTAAATTGGTATTGGTACAACTGTATATTGAAGGATTGGATCCTTTGGTATCTGGCAGTACTATCAAGTTGTCAAATGGATTGTTATCATCATTGCTATTGGGTGATGTTATATCCAATTGACTTAGTTGATGTGTTATATTCCCATCTATATCGAATTGTATTTGATCATTTGAGTATCCACCGATATTGCCGCTTGTCGTTGTTGCAGTCTCATTATTAGTTTTGGCTTTAATCTGTGTACTCTTATAACGTTGACGTAGCTTGTCAACCTTGGGACATGAACATTGTGGTGCATGGACTTTATACTTGGCAGCTCGACATAATTTGTTATGAAATATTGATTGAAAGTTTATTGTTTCAATGTTGATTGGTTTTTTGTGATTTGTTTGCTGATTGGAAGTACTTCTTGTGTTGCTATGTCTTCCACTACCACGTCCTGATGCTTTATACTGTTGTGTACGTCTAGGACGATGGTTATTAGTACCATTTTTGTTTGAGTTTGAGGGATCTCTACTCGAACTCGAAGTCGTTGATCTCATGTGTTGTTGTTCTCTCCCTCCTCTATCACTCCTTCCTCGAGCCGCTCCTCGTCCTCTACCCTGCATTATGGTGTTGTACACTATATCAGCTGCATTAAACCTACGAGTTGCTGTCCGTAACATGAGATATCACATGCTCTAAGCCAAGTCTGATCAACTAGATCAATCAGGTGATGGCGGTATCCTATCATCGTTGTCAATGGATATCTATCATATCGAATATAAGATGGTGCTTTAAGTATCGATCGATATTTCATACAGTTCATAGATCTTGTATATTGCATGAGCAGCTCTTGTGTGTCGATTGTGCAGTCTGACGAATCTATTCAATTGGTGGTGGTAGATGACGTGACATAATGAAAATTTTGAGTTTGAGAATTGATGGTGAAAAGTTCAGTTTCGATTGCATCACAGATATATCGTAGCAGTTCGTATACAATCCAGCAGGCTTGAGTTTGATCATCTTATCATAGTCTATCCATTGATAGTATTACAGCGGCCGTGGTCCGATATATATTGAGCAATAAACAAGTACCATCTTATTTTGGTACATCTATTGAATCATTCTTGATTGATCGGTTTAAACAGTTAAGTTATCGCATTCATAAATCGTAAATTAGAACGATCAGACTCCAACATATGATGACGAGAAAGTCTGATAATTGCAAAGATGGTGTATCAAAAAGTAATGATGGTGTATGTGAGGTGAACAATATGTTACAAAATATGGGCGTAGGTGATGAAGATGTATCTATGTGTGCCAATTGTGGTAAAGAAGGTGCCAAAAATATATGCAACAAATGTAAACAAGTAAAGTATTGCAACGCCACATGCAAAAAGAAACATCGACACAAACACAAAAAAGATTGTGAGGAACATGTCAGAGTTGCTGCTGAGCATGCTGCAAAGTTACATGATATAGAATTGTTCAAACAACCTCCGCCACAACTTGGAGATTGTCCTATTTGCTTCCTACGCATGCCCACAATTGAGACGGGATATAGATACATGCCATGCTGCGGAAAAGTTATATGCTGTGGATGTATTCATACACCTGTCTTTGATGATCAAGGCAATGAAGTTGATAATGAAAAGTGTCCTTTTTGCAGAACTCAGTTTCCTACTTCAGAAGAGGAGGCAGTAAAATGGTTAAACCAACTCGTAAAAAAGGACGATCCTATTGCAATCCACAATATAGGAAATTATTATAGAGATGGGAGAAACGGATATCCAAAAGATCATACTAAGGCATTAGAACTATGGCATCGGGCAGGAGAGCTTGGTTATCCTGAAGCATATACTAGTATTGGTTATTCATATGATCATGGCATAGGTGTGGAGGTTGACGAGACGAAAGCTACGGATTACTATGAACGAGCAGCTATGGGCGGGAGTGAAAGTGCAAGGCATAATCTAGCTGCTACCGAAGTGAGAGCAGGAAAAATGAATAGAGCATTGAAGCATCTCATGATTGCAGTGAGGGTTGGATGGTATGACTCTTTGGATACTATCAAACAGATGTACTCAAAAGGATATACAACAAAAGAAGCTTACATGAAGGCATTACAATCATATCAAGCATACCTTAGTGAGATCAAGAGTGATCAGAGGGATAAAGCTGCTGCAGCTCATGATGGAAATCGTTACTACTAATGCCGGAGTCATTTTTAAAGTGCCGGGTTCAGCCAAATAATGATAGCAAAGATTTAGTACAAACACTATACTTCATAACATATCGATTGACACTACATACATTCATAGATCTAGTATCTCTTATAAAGCAGTCATATGTGGCAATGGTGTTAATACTAACCAAACCCACCTTTCAATTTGGTGGTATCCGTGACGCTCGACGAATTGAACTTGATTTGAGATTGATGGTTGAAAAGTTTACCATAGTGTTCGATTGCATCGCAGATATAGCAGTTCGTATACCGTCCAGCATTGAGTTTGGTCATCTTTTCACAGTTAGTGTCGATTGCATCGCAGATATAGCAATTCGTATACCGTCCATCATTAAGTTTAATGTCTCTTCATAGTCTATCCATTGGGTACTGCAGCCGCCGTGGTCCAATATTTATTGAGTATAGACAAGGAAATCCTAATCCTATCATCTATTTCACCATTTATTTTGTAGCTTCCTGTGGGTATTATCATACTCAATCTTTTATGATTGATGTTGTAACGGAGATATTGGCAGAGAATATACCTCATTAAGTTACAAGTGAAGAATATATTATGAGTAAGTCCGATAATTGCAAAGACAGTGCATCAAAATCAAGTGATGTTGGTATATGTGATGTGAATAATATGTTACACAATATGAGCACGGTCGATAATAATCTATCAATATGTGCAAACTGCGGTAAAGAAGGTGCCAACAACATATGCAACAAATGTAAACAAGTAAAGTACTGTAACGCCGTATGCAAAAAGGTGCACAAAAAGAAGCACAAGAAAGATTGTGAGGAACATGTTAGACTTGCGGCCGAGAAACACAACGAAGAACTTAGAATTGCCGCAGAGTTACATGATAAAGAACTATTCAAACAACCACCGCCAGCAGAAGATTGTCCAATTTGTTTTCAGCAATTACCAATACTACATACAGGATGGGGATACTATTCGTGTTGTGGAAAGGTTATATGCAGTGGATGTATTCATGCGCCTGTTTATGATAACCAAGGCAATATAGTCGATAATCAAAAGTGTCCTTTTTGTAGAACTCCATATCCTGAAACTGATGAGGAAAGGACAAAGAAACGAATGGAGGCTGGTGATCCTATTGCAATCTTCAATATTGGAAGTGGTTATAGGGATGGGTTGGATGGTTATCCGCAAGATCATGTCAAGGCATTGGAACTATGGCATCGGGCAGGAGAGCTTGGTTATGCTAAATCTTATTGTAATATTGGATATGCATACAAGTTTGGCCTAGGAGTAGAAGTTGATGAGAAGAAGGCTATATATAATTTTGAATTATCAGCCATGGCAGGGGATGCAATTGCAAGGCATAATTTGGGCAGTAGAGAGTTAGATACCGGCAATGTAGATAGGGCGGTAAAGCACTATATGATTGCAGCAAGGAGTGGACAAAACAACTCTTTGAAGAAGATCAAAGAACTATACACAGATGGACAAGCAACAAAAGATGATTACACAGACGCATTACAATTATATCAATCATACTTGGGCGAGATTAAAAGTCCCCAGAGGGATAAAGCTGCTGCAACTTATGAAGATTGTCGTTATTATTAGGCCGTTGATGGATAACGTTAAGAAGATTCTAATTCTAAATGCTAGTCTTCGATCTGTTGGATGGATATAACTATCATTTGTAGTATTGACTGACACTAATTACATTACATTGATATACGGTCATATGCGGCAGCATAGTCAAACCCTGAATCCCCTTGCTAAACCTACGAGTTGCTGGCCGAACATGAGATATCATTGATATCATTCAAGTCGTCATCTATCTTAACGACGATGGTATCCTATTCCTTCAATCGAGTCGTCGAATGGATATCAATCATTCGAATAAGATGGTGGTTAAATGTCGATTGGCATTACAGTAATGCACAGATCTCGTATATGGTATAAATCAACATCATCCGATATAGCGAGTCTTACGAATCTACTATTCAATTGGTGGTACCCGTGACGCTCGACGAAGATTGATGGTGAAAAGGTTAGTGTCGATTGCATCGCAGATAGCAGCTCGTATACCGTCCAGTATTGAATTCGATCGCCTTTTCATAGTCTATCCATCGATAGTATTACAGCGGCTGTGGTCCTATATTTATTGAGCAATTGACAAGGGTATCCTACCATCTTATAATTTTTAGTAGGTACATCTTTGTTTCGTCATTTCATGCTGCTGGCTGCGAGCTGCGAGGCATAAGATCAGAAAAGAGAAGAGAAGTACTTATCATACCGATTGGAACTATTATAAACATATCAACAGTGATTTGAAATGTTTCAACGACGTATGATATTAGTAGCAAGTAGTCTACGAAATACTCAATTGTCACCAAAGTTTACCCGCACGACAAAGGCAGCACATCAAAATGTCAATGATAATATCAATGAAGAAGGAGATTACGAAGAAACATCGACACATCGTCGAAGTGTAGATGAACAATTACAATCTATTTGCAATGTAAATAGTAGACGATCAATCCATGAAGCAGCCGATTTGCAACAACAATCTAAAAATTTCATAACAACAATCTGTACTAAACATGTTATCAAACAGAATAGTATGTCAATATCTTTCGTCCTTTACATTGCTCTTGGTACATTATTCTACACATTCGTAGATGATACAAATGATGTCAGATCATCCCACGGGTTCTATCAGGCATTATCAATCGGATATAGTGTTGGTCTATCACCTCGAAATGCCAATTATCAACCAAGTCCATGGTTTAGTTCATTCTACATCGTATTAGGCGCAATATTAATTGCAATTATATTAACTGGATTAGGAAATAAGATTGAAGAACGATCATCAATGCAGATGTTTGATGCATTATCACGAAGAGAAGATTACGAAGAGTTGATTAAAGAAGGACAACGGATTGATGTACGATGTTTGGCATTTATCAAGTATTACTTTGTTTATTTATTGATAGTACTGTTGTGGATTGTATGGTTGGTTGTTATTATACTTTGGAGTATGCATGGTGTAAAAGAGTGGAACTTTGACAAGGCACAGTACTTTGCCTTTTCTGTATGTTCATCAGCTGGTAGTTTGTCATTACCAGATAACTCACCAGAATACACATACCTATTGGCTGCAATATCAATGCTAATCGGCGTGCCGTTAATGGCAATGGCTATATCCGCAATTGTTGTCATGATATGGCAAGGACATAACTATAGAAAGATTAAAAGAGCTGCCTGGGATGTTGTATTAACTGAAGAGTTACGACTATTGGATGAACTAGATGTTGGTGCAGTCGAAGAAGGCGGAGAACGGATTACAAAGAGTGGATACATATTACTTGGTCTACTTAGAATGGGTCAAGATGGAGGTATCATCAAATACTTGGCCAATGCCTATGATGAACATGAGCAGCGGGGTGGTGTTCTAGTAGACTTTGGCGGCGAAACAACAACAACAAGAGCAGCAAATGATACTCCATCTCATTTGAGTAGTCTGGCGGCGGCGTATGTATCAAGTGATAGTACTACTGCATCTCGACGTCAATCACCCTTGACTACCTCAGCCGTCTATTCAAATCAAGCTATTACAGTATCGTCAATGGATAAGGATAGAAATAGTAGTCAGGCCTGGTCAACTACAGGATCAACTGCTGAATCTGTAGATGTCAGTTTATCACGGAAAGTAATTACTCCTCATTCATCACTTGTTGGAGATACAGGACAGCAGGTAGTAGTTAAAATGGAATCCATTAATGAATCATCTAGTAGAGGGAGGAATAATAATGGCAATGATGATATTGAAATGTCGATTCAAACTGGTGTGTAGTAGTAGTTTTAGACAGAGGGCAGATTGGCATAACAAATATATTACTGTCTCCATACCAGATGATTAGATATGTAGTTTCCCAAGGCAAAGAAGTATACCACTCATATACAATATCTTAAAAGATCAACTTAAAATGGGTACAAACCTACTACGACATCATTATCACGAATTAGACAATAATTTGGGTATAGATATGAATGACCAATACAAGGAAGAGTTGTGTGCCAAAAAGTACATTCGAATATGCCAGTTCAGGACGCTTATATAGACAACAAAAGACCGACAATATGGAAGGTATCATGCCACTATCCTGAGTTGAGCGGTTTAAGAACCCGAGAAGATTACGGATAGAATAAGTGCTTTGTGAGTCCTCAACACCTCAAATATGAAAGATACCGGCCATCAAACACGTCATCTTCAACATGCTGAGTTATGCTGCTTGAAGTTTTGGGGCTACACCTCCATATAATGGTTGTATTGCAATAAGAAAGCAAATAAGGGGAGGAGATATATATGTGTAGGAAGCAGTAAGAGATATAGGGAGAAGGGAGATATCATGGCGTTATATGCAAAGTTAAATCATCCGTCAGAATCTGCCATGTTATGTGGTATCGATGTGAACAATTGCAATAATAACAACTTTATCAACTCCAACAACTACGATCAACTTCAAGCTGATTTAGTTGCTAATGCCTTTGACAATCCACAGCTACATTCGACTGCTCAGTTTCTATTGCAACAGCAAAGTACGAGTATCAATAATGATATCGGTATGACAAACAACACGATGACGAGTTGCAACAACGATCATGCAGTATTGCAATCTCCTATGCAATCATTAATAAACAAAGGCCTTGAATCAACACTGGTTAGTCAAGGTAAGATCCTCATGATATCAATGTGCATGCATATGATATCCTATGCATCTAAATAATTTGATGAGTATCCTATGTTGTTGGTTTGGTATCTGATGCTCACATGATGTGCACATCTTATCTCTCTCCTATATTTATATCCAAAGAGTTCGATCAACCACCAACAATAGAGGAAGTTGACAACCTCAATCTCCTACCAAATACTACTGATAATAACAATAGCAAGTCCATCATCGAAGGTGCTTCTTTACAAGATGATGAGGATCTAGTGGATGCATTACTTGATGATGAAGTACTTTTGAATGAGGAGATACTAAAACTCCCCGAGTCTGATGCCGATATTGTTACTCCGAATGTTGCTCAAGAAGCACAACCTCCTCAACAAGGAGTAGGAGTAGCCCAACAATGTCTACAACAAGCTCCTTCCATACAAGATACAACTACATATCAAAGCAATCAGATACAGGACGTGTTACGCCAAGCAAGTGAAGAACAGATACAACAATTCTGTTTAGTTCAGCAACAGATACAACAGGAGAAGTTAAAGTTGCAATTACTTGCTCTTGCCAATCAACAGCAGCAGCAGATACAATGTCAACCTCCTGTCATGTCTAGTATACAGCTACATGCTATACAGCAGCAGAATGCTCTCATAATGGCTCAACTACGACGAGGTACTACCGATACAAGATGCTCGTCGTCTCAAGCTGCTGGATGTTCAACAAGCCAAGTTGGTGATGCCTCGACATCTCTTCCAGGAGTTACTGCTGCTACACCCAATGTGTTTCCAATATCATCAAGTCTATACCAACAGAAGTCTACAAGTGACAAGATTGGCAACAAACATTTTGATATGAAGGTTCATGTACCTCTCAAGCCAAACAAGAAGAAGAAGCGGATACGACCTTCTCATTGTCCTCGTTCTGACAATACATCCAAACTTGTTAGTTGGATTGGGACTTAGACCAGCTTGGAGTAAGGCATTCAATCTATCTGCACCATTCGGTTTGATAGATGAACATACTGCATAACCAAACGAGGCAAGTTGGAGAGGGGTAGCATCTTGACGGTACCCTAACTCACTTGCTGGTAATGTCTTGGGGGTATAACCACGTGATGATAGGGTACCAATAAGATAGTCTTGAAGTGAACAGTTTGGAAGATCGGGTGAAGAAGGAGGCAAAGATTCTTC
>Ga0214480_100626_pt1 | contig 17564 bp, 9 predicted proteins | sample M1_20Mar14CPVII9_3_FD_165042 | JGI IMG/M metagenome (GOLD analysis project Ga0214480, IMG submission 165042) | Marine eukaryotic communities from Monterey Bay, California, United States - M1_20Mar14CPVII9sort6BwellE17 | ecosystem: Environmental > Aquatic > Marine > Unclassified | place: USA... | reverse complement strand
CTATGGGCGTTGTTGACGATTGCGTTGTTTTCAGCCCAATTGCAGAGCGGTGAAAACGACGACCGCTTTGCCTTTTTTGAAAACAAAATCCGCCCGGTTTTGATCAAGAGTTGTTATCCCTGCCACTCGGCTGATGTCGATGACAGAATGGGTGGATTGCGGTTGGATTCCCGTGATGCTGTGCTTGCAGGGGGTGACTCGGGACCAGCAATCGTTCCTTCTGACCCTAACAGCAGTCTGTTGCTGGAGGCAATCGGATACGACAATCGTGATCTACAAATGCCTCCTGAGGGACGATTGTCCGCGGAGGTTGTCGCGGATTTCAATAAGTGGATTGCTGCTGGGGCCGCTGATCCAAGGGTGGTCTCCAAAAAAACGACCGCTCTCAACCAATTTAATCTACAGAAGCGTCGAAAAGAGCACTGGGCTTGGCAACCACCTCGGCTTCGACTCGATTTGATGGGTGGGGTGTCGAAGTCTATTGACAGCTTTGTGGACGCGGGAATTGCCAGTAGATCGCTGACTTCTTCCACCTCGGCCGAACCGAGAGTTTTGGTGCGACGACTTTATTTCGATTTGATCGGGCTGCCGCCAACACCAAAGGTAGTCGAAGACTTTTTGATCGACTACCGCTCGGATCGCAAAGCGGCGTACTCGAAACTGGTAGACGATTTACTGGTTAATCCCCATTTTGGTGAGCATTGGGCTCGCCATTGGATGGATGTCGTACGTTTTTCGGAAACCAAGGGACACGTCACCGACCAGGAAAAACCATTCGCTTGGAAGTATCGTGATTACGTCATCGATGCGTTCAATAATGATGTTCCCTTTGATCGAATGGTCGTTGAACATCTTGCGGGTGACCGTCTTGTCGGGAGTCAAATCAGGACCGGCGCAAACGGACTTGAAAACGAAGGTGTCATTGCTACAGGCTTTCTTTTCATGCATGAAATGCATTTCATGGCGGTCGATCCGGTCAAGCAACGTTGGGATGAAGTCAATGCACAGATCGATGTTGTTGGAAAGGCTTTCCTCGGCCTTACAACCGAATGCGCGCGTTGCCATGATCACAAGTTTGATGCCATCAGTCAGCAGGATTACTATGCCTTGGCAGGGGTATTCTGGAGTACAGAACAAGCGAGGCACCGAACTGCGGCCCGCCAGGTGTTGGAACCGGTGATCGCTAAAAAGGTGGGATTGCTGGAGTCAGATCTGGAAAAGTTCCTGCTGAATAAACAGGCTCAACGCAGGGCAGCCCAAAACCCCAAGGCATCTGGAAAGTATTTTCCTGTGAGTGAGGAATTGGGGATTCAATCGCCGGTGGATACGGCTCAATTGTTTAAACGGATGGCCGCTCTGGCGGCTGTTGATCCATCCTGGTCGAACTGGTCCCGAGCGGCGAAAAATGTGAATCCGAGTGATGTTTCTCTATTAGTTCGTGGTGAACATAGAAATGAGGGCCCTGTGGTTCCGCGTGGTTTTCTTGCCGCGTTAAACCCCAATCATGATCAGAAGGAATCGCTTTATTCGGTCCCGCCGGGGCAACGACAAAACAGTGGCAGACTTTGGTTGGCACGACAAATTGCTAGTCAGGACAATCCACTGACCGCCAGGGTCTGGGTGAATCGGATTTGGTTGCATTTGTTGGGCCGTGGAATTGTTGACACCCCAAATAACTTTGGAAAACAGGGAGCGGCACCATCGAATCTTCCCTTGCTGGATTTCTTGGCGATTCGACTGATGGAAGAGGGTTGGTCGACCCAATCGATGATACGGCAGATTGTAAATTCCAACGCTTACCAGCGAACAAGTCGAGTGGAGGAACCCCACAGACGGGCTGATCCCATGAATCGATTCGTGTCGTTTGGTTCTCGCCGTCGCCTGACAGCAGAACAATTGCGGGATGCAATGCTGGCGGTATCGGGTTCGCTGGTCGAAACACGAAAGGGTCCCAGCGTCGACGTGTATGTTCCGTCTTATGCCAGTGGTAGCAAACCGTCGAATATTCCCCGTACGGGTCCACTGGATGGTGACAACCGTCGTAGTCTTTATATCAAGGTTCGGCGAAACTATTTTGACCCGTTTATGAAGACATTTGATTTTCCCGATCCTGGGAAATCGATTGGGAAACGGAGTGTAACGATGGTTACCAGTCAGTCTTTGGCAATGATGAACAGTCCTTTGGTTCATGAAATTGCTGCCGATTGGGGAGAGCGGATTGCTGCCCATCGAGCCTCTGGATCCGAACAAGAGATGTTGACTTGGATTTGGCAAAAGGCTTTGCAGCGGGATCCGACCTCGACGGAGGTGGAGGTTGCCAAAAACCTACTGGCTGCTGCTGAGATGGAAGGGCTTTCACCCAATGAAAAATGGAAACAAATTAGCCATTTACTATTTAATCACCCTGAATTCATGTGGCTCCAATAGCCCGGTGCCTGGCAGCCTTCGACCGCCAAGGTGTTTCATTGAGCAGGGATCGAGAATCGTTCATGACGGTTTTTCCGGGTTGTCCTATTGCTGAGCCGATCTCATCGGTTTCCTGCGCAATTCATTTTTGGTGAACTGCGAACGTGACACAGTTGCGGCGGTCGCTCAGCGTTTACTCCGCGGCAGGTTGTTCGGAAAACTGGAACAGCCCATCCTTATCTTGCCGAAAAGGTCGCCATGAAATGACCTGTGATAGTGCCAGTTTGCCATAGAGGTGTGGAAACAAATCCCCGCCACGAGAAACCTCCCAGCGAAGGTTGGGCCCGCAGTGGTCCCCATCGACTGTCAGCAGGTAAAGATCTGTTTGATTGGCAAAATGCTTGTTGGCGGTTTGGGCGACTTGTGGGCCTCCCGAAAAATGGATGAAGCCATCCTGAATGTCGATGGGGGATCCCTCAAACAGAGAGCTTGCCTGGAATTGATTCCATTGCTGTTCGTTTAGGATTTTATAAATAAGATTCAATTGTTTTACCTGGAACTCGAATCTAGTCAGCAAGACATCAAATCAATTCGGGCATCGGCCGATGCCCATCGACAAGGTACTGAGGTCGCCCAGTCAAATCATTGATGGTCATGGAATTGGCGTCAATGCCCATCTGACCGTAGAGTGTTGCCAGGACTTCACCAAAATGAATCGGTCTGTCAGCGATTTCTCCACCCGTACGGTCAGTAGCACCGATGACTTGACCGGTCTTGAGGCCGCCACCGGCGATGATCCCTCCGCCAACACGAGGCCAATGGTCCCGTCCGGCGTTTTGGTTGATACGTGGTGTGCGACCGAATTCGCCCCAGGCGACGACCGAGACGTCTTTGTCCAGTCCACGTTGATAGATGTCATCGATCAACGCAGAAAGTCCTTGATCAAACCATGGCAGGTGGGTGTCTTTGAGTCCTTTAAAATTGTTGCTATGGAAATCCCAACGTCCAAAATTCAAAGTGACGACCCTGGCCCCGGCCTCGACCAGTCGACGAGCCATTAGGAAATGCTCAAGATTCCTGGGGGCGCCATCGCCAAATTTTTTCGGATCGCCCTTTCCGTATCGTTCCCGAATTTTCGGATCTTCACGGGAAAGGTCGAGGGCCTCGCTAAGTTTGCTGGACGTCAGAATCCCCAACGCCTGGTCGGATAGACTGTCCAGACCCGACATCATCCCACTCGCATCCGCTTCTCGTCGAAAGGCATCAAATTGCCCAAGCAAATTCTTGCGATCCTGTAACCGATTGATTTTTACATTGGTCACTTTCATGTTGTTGCGAGCTGGGCCGGAGGGGCGAAATGCGGCATGGCTGACACCCAGAAATCCTGGTAATCCTGGAGACCCGTAGGGTGGGTGTCCTGCATCGGGAGCTAGGCCGACAAATGGAGGAACCGCCTGGTTTTGAGGGCCCTTGAGCTTGGAGATCGTGGATCCCAGAGAGGGCCAACCTCCTTTTGGTTGACGTTGTGTGGTTCGTCCGGTGTAACAGATAAAAGAATCATGAGCACCACTGGGAGATCCGTGAACGGACCGTAAGGGAACACACTTGTCCATGATTTTTGCCATGCCCGGCATGTGTTCGCAGATTTCAATTCCCGGCACGTTGGTTTTGATCGGTTGAAATTCGCCCCGGATTTCAGCAGGGGCCTGCATCTTAAGATCATACATATCCTGGTGAGACGGAGCTCCAACCATGTAGATCATGATAATGGCTTTGTGGGAATTGCCGATTCCAGCAGTCTCTTCGGCCTGGAGCAATTGGGAAAGTGTCATTCCGCCCATCCCCAATCCTCCAATTTGAAGGAAGTCACGTCGTGAAACACCGTCACAGAGTCTGTTGTTCGATGTGGGTTCGGAATTGCCAAATAAAGTGATCATCGATTCAACTTTGGCTGAGGTGGGAGTCGAGACGGTAAGGGCCGCCGGTGTCGGCACTACGTTGTTGGGTTAAGCTCATTCTATTGGATTTGTAACCCGAAGACAAAGATCAAGCTGATGTGTTTTGTCGGTTTCAAGCTCGATTTGATGGCAATTCGACATTGGCAATCATCGGCAACAAGCGGGCCCGTCTTGCCAAGGCATTCGGTTATAGTGGTTTCTCAGGTAAATCAGCTTGATTGCTGGGAACTTGGGAGTCGACCTTAATCTACTTGATAAATACCGAAAACGGCATTGATTCCAAGCTCTTCCAAGTCGATTTCTGCCAGCAGTTCGCCTTCCATTTTGGCAGTTGGCCCCCCGACTTGCGAATCTGTGCAATTCGGCAATCGGACCCTGTAACAGGCGATCCGCGTCGGTTGTGTTCCGTATTCGCCTTTTGCCTGAAATCCCTGTTTGATCCAACTCAGGTTCTTTCGCATCCATGTTGGACGAATCCGTGAAAATCCAACCCAGGCCAGCGCGATACCGGGTTGAGTGGTGGGTTGCAGAAGAAGACCACGACACCATCCCAAAAGTGACGAGGTCTCATAGCCGGAATGCAGGTTCATCTTCAGCGTCATACTATTTCGGGAAAAATCGTATCCACACAGATGTCCGTTGGTTGTGGTAAATACGGCCAGATCGTCGTGGATAATTCCATCATGTGGGTTTCCGACATCGATTGGAAATGCGGAAGCCGATTGTTGGAGGTCCCATGCGTCCTGTTGATGAAATCGAGTTGCGAACCATCGACCCGCGGAGTTGAAGATAAAATTGGGATGGGAATGATGGGGTTTGGTCGTTGCGATTTTTCGATAATCGATCTCTTGATCGAATTTTTCCCAAGTCGGAATAGCACCAACATTCCATTGGTTGACAATGGTCGATTGTGAGGGTTGCTTGATATTACGCTGGACCTCCAGTATTTGATCAAGCCCCGTGTTGGCTAAGAGAATGTTTGCACTGCTTTTATAGCAGGCATGATGAAGATCATTGAAAAAGGGGTGGGAGAAATAATAGGTTCGTTCCCAGTTTGCGGTATCGTATTCGATGATCTCCGTTTGGGTGCAGACCAATAGCCGTTGGTTGACCCTGTCAATATCGCCTGCTTTGAAAACAATGGCTGGCAATTCTTCAGCGCAGACCTCTGCAGGCGAACGGTATTCAACGACCACCGATCCTTTTTTTGATTGACAATCGACTTCCGCAATTACTGCGGTGTCATAGGCGTGCCATTCATCAAGATCGAGGGCTTTCGATCTTTGGCGTCCGCCGACAACAATCAGCCGACCTGTTTGGGTGGAGAAGTCGATCATGAGGGATGTCGTCTAGATAAGGGCGCCAATGGTCGGCCGAATTTTAAGTCTGATTTTGACGGCCACCAAGGCCGCCAGGTTCCAGTAAACTATGGAGGCGGCCGTAGCGACGGCCGCACCGGTCATGCCGAAGAATGGAATCAGGGTGATATTCAAGAAGATGTTCAGGAAAACACTGGACATCAAGATTTTCATGAAAATTTGATGGTTTCCGGTCATCGAAAGCAGCAGCCCAACGCTGCCACATCCCACATTAAACCAGTTTGCCGCAACCAAAATTTTCAACGACAGTGTTGCATCGTCAAATCCTGATCCAAATAGGTTTAAGAGCCATTCTGGGAAGCAGATTAGCCATACACCACTGGCCGTTGCAATAACAAATGAAAGGTTGGTGGATTGGGTGACCAGTCTTTGAAGGGCGATCCGATCATGGGCAAACTTGGCGACCAAAGGTCCCAGTGCAGCGTTCATCGCATTGATCCCAAAAATGACGAATCCCGCATATCGAGCAGCTACGCTGTAGGACCCGACGGTTTCGGCTTTGGTGAGGACACCCAACATCCAAACGTCACTCTGTGAGTGAATCGTCATTGCAAATGCTGAAAACATGGATGCCAGTGCCATCGATTTCCAGCGACGAATTTCCGCAGCCGAAGATGCTTTGGATAAAGTCTTTTCGGTTTTTTGCGGGAGAAACCAATTGAGGAAAATCTGCGAGGCGATTAACGCGACGACCGTGACCAGAATGTAGACTATCACGGCGTGCCGTGATTCAAATTGATTTGTAAAAGAAGATTGTTGGGACGTGGTACCAATTAAAAAAACGAACGCCAGAGAGAATTTGATCGTAAAAAATGGTCGCAGAATTCCCTCGGGAATAATGGAGAGAACCGGTTTTTGAAGTCCACGCAGAATTCCCTGTCTAATAATAGCAAATGCCTGGATCGGCAGTGCCACCAGAATGAGTTGTGTCGAGATCCAAATCATTCTTGGGTTAAAAACATAGATGAACTGTAACAGAAGAACACCTGTGATGGCGATTGCCACCGAGATTCTCAAGGTCCGTTGATTGAGCCAGCCGATGTGAGTCAACATTTGAGCTGGACTATCGTGATACTTCGCAACGAATCGGGTTGCGACCGAATCAGCCCCCAGGACAGCGGCAATCACCAAGAATTGCATTGTTGTGACTGCAAAAGCAAATTCGCCATAGTCGGCCTTTCCCAGCAGTCGCGATAGAAGCATCTGCGAGGCAAAGCGGTCGTCGTTTTCACCGCTCTGCAATTGGGCTGAAAACAACGCAATCGTCAACAACGCCCATAGGCAACGTTTCATGACCTAGCTACCCATCAATTTTTCGACAGTGGGCTCAATCGCTTCGGCCCAAATAGCGTAACCCTTGGCATTAGGATGAAGTAAATCCGGCATGATCGATTTCCCAAGTTTACCATCCTTGTCCAAAAATCGATTTGAGATATCAAGGAAATAAATTCCTTTCTCTTCTGAAGCGTAACCCTTGATTAACCGGTTGACTCCGTCATTAATCACCCGGTACTGTCCATCGGGTTTTTCATCCCGAGGAAAAATTCCTAGCAGCAAAATTTTTGTGTTTTCCAACCGTGACTGCAGTTCTTCGATGATTTTTTGAATACCTGCCGCGGTATGTTTGGGTGGATCCTTGCGATGCCCGGTGTTATTGGTGCCTATCATGATCACCGCCAACTTGGGAGATATACCCTCGACTTCTCCATTTTGTAGCCGCCAGATGACATGTTCTGTACGATCACCACTGTAGCCGATGTTGAATGCTTTCCGGGGCGCATAAAACTTGTCCCAAACAGCTTTGCCGCCCGACTCGAAGCCGTGGGTAATGGAATCACCAATAAAGAGGAGATCCACTTTTTCCATTTCCTTCAATTCCTTCAATTTTTGTTCATGCCGCGGCATCCACCACTTTTCCGCCCATTTAGCCGTCTGTATCTCCGGCTTCAAAGCCTGAATCTGTCCAGCCGACTCTTGACCAAAAGCCATTGGCACAAACACCATCGAAAACAAAACACAAAGCGTGGTATTTTTCATCTCATTCTCCGGGGTAAGCAATTGAAGAGACCTGCTGAGGGCTATTATCAGGGTAACCCAATTCAACCCGTTAAAACAGCTAGATGGTCCGCCAAAAGCCAATCCACCAGCTGTGTAGAAAAATTTGCCAAGCCGACTTTGGGTTAGTACGATAGCGTATTGCGATATCCGTTTTAGAGGTCCGATTTCCATCCAAAACCAGTGCCGTAAACAGGATCAATCCGGCGGCGGCTTTTGAAACCCACGCAATCCAACATTGTTTTTTTTCTTTGATCAAAGGTGGCTTATGACTTTTTCCTCTCGGGTTCTTTTTTTTGCATCGTTGATGTTTCTCACTGGTTTTTTGATGCCGACAAATCTCGTGGGACAGGACGCCAAGAGTGAATTGCCGGATTCCATCGGCGAAATTATCTGGCACCGGAAAAATTTTGAAAAACTGGTTCCCGCTGGGTCCAAGATCGAGGTGCTTGCCGGCGGTTTTGAATGGTCCGAAGGTCCGGTCTGGATTCCCGCAAAACAGACGGTCCTGTTTTCGGATATTCCCAACAACAAAATCGTCAGTTGGAAAGAAGGGCAGGGGGCGTCGACTTTCTTACAACCGGCAGGGTACACCGGCGAAAAGAAATTCACCGGAACCGAGCCCGGAACCAACGGATTGATGCTCGATTCGAAGGGCGTTTTGTACATGTGTTGCCACGGTGATCGTTGCATCAAGAAGATGGTGGACGGCAAAGCAGTTGTGGTTGCCGACCAATTTGATGGCAAACGATTCAACAGTCCCAACGACCTTGTATTCCACTCCAACGGAGACCTGTATTTCACCGATCCACCGTACGGATTGCCCAAACGAATGGATGATCCGGGACGAGAACTGGATTGGTGCGGCGTCTATCGCCTTTCCAATGGGAAGGTCACCTTGCTGACCAAGGAGATGACACGTCCCAATGGCATTGCCTTTTCTCCGGATTTCAAAACCCTTTACGTCGCCCAGTCCGATCCCAAGGCAGCCATCTGGAAGTCCTTCCCCGTGAAGGAAGACGGCAGCTTGGGCAAAGGCGAACTGTTCTTTGATTCCACCGAGTCGGTAGGAAAAGAAAAAGGACTACCGGATGGCATGGTCGTAGATAAACGAGGAAGGGTTTGGGCAACCGGCCCTGGCGGCGTCCTTGTATTCAGTAAAAAAGGGAAGTTAATTGGCCAATTAAACACCAAAGAAGCAACAGCCAACTGTACTTTTGGCAACGACGGTTATCTTTATATTACCGCTGACATGTACTTTTGCAGGGTCAAAACAACCCTCAAGTAACCAACCTGACTCGAGCAAGAACAAGCACGTGCCATTCGAGGGCGACCGCCCATCGAATGGCACGTTTTTTTTGTTGGATTCCATCCCAAATGGATGACAATCCTCCGAGTGAATGACAATGCATTGAAGCTGTGATACCGCATGCGATCACCGCCGGTAGCAGATCCGGCACATTTCGGCTGAACCGCTGCACCCTCTCTAACTACCGCCTAAATCCATGACCTACTTGCCAACATCGATTTGCTCGGTCAGCCGGCCGGGAGAGCCCATGATGTTGTATCCGCAATCGAGGTGCATTACCTCGCCTGTAATCCCATTGGACATTTCTGACAGTAGGAAGGCTCCTGTATTGGCAATTTCCGACTCCGAGATATTTCTCCCCAAAGGCGCCATCCCGTCATAAAGGGCAAGCATCTCGCGAACCCCTGCCGCCACGCCCGCGAGTGTCTTAACCGGACCGGCGCTTAACGCGTTGACCCGGATTTTACTGGGTCCCAAATCATACGCGAGGTACTTGGTGATCGACTCTAAAGCCGCCTTGCAGACCCCCATCATGTTATAACCTGGAACAACTTTTTCGCCACCATAATAGGTCATGCACGTAATGGCTGAATCTTCCCTTAGGATAGACTGTGCGGCATTGGCAACGGCAATCAAGCTGTAAGCGCTGACATCCATGGCCATTTTGAATCCCTCTCGCGAGCATCCCAAAGTAGGTACCCTCAGGTCATCCAAACTTGCGAACGCCACGCTGTGCAACAGAAAGTCAATCTCCCCAAATTCTCTGCCTGCTTCATCCATAACCGATTGAATATTGGCATCATCCTGAACATCCAGCGGGGTGAGGAATTTGACTTGATCGTCAAAACCCTTCAACGCTTTTCGAACCCGCATCGTGTTTTTCTTTTTCTCATCATCAGGGCGATCGGGCAGGTGGGTCACGCCGATCATTCCCCCCTGTCTCATGATCTCCTTGGCGATAATTGACGCGATCGAACTATCATTGGCGATTCCCAGAATCAAGCCTTTTTTGTTTTCAAACAGTCCCATTATTTCTTTCTACGAAGGTTGCTTTGGGCGTCAGTGGAGGCCCCACAAGGACCAATCTGGCCTCAGCAGTACCAAACACAAATCAAAATGACTACAATTCAGCCAATCCTCATCAGAAAAATAACAGGTTTCATTTTCTCATTCAATGCCTTACGAGTCCCCTGTCACCAAGCTCTCCGAAAGAATCGGTCAAGACCCGCGACTGTCGGGGCTTCTGCCGGAAGCCATCGCGTTGATTACCGATTCGAATCAGGAATTTGGTATTGTCCTTTCGCAGGTTACTAAATTAATCGCGGCTAATCTTGGGCTAAACCGTCTCGATATCGCGGTCGGCATGAGAGGGCGGTGGCAAAGTTTAACGGATCTCGATGGCCAACACCGATTGCCCGAAACCCTTCTTGGCGAAGTACTAGACCAGGGAATGGCCATTGCAGACGGGACATTGCTTGGCAGTCCGCTATTTTTGACAGCTAGTTCCAACGAAGTCGTTTTCGCCGAGATTTCTCCCGATGATGGGGGAATGACCGCCAATCAGTTTGATTCCATCGCCGCATCGGTCGGCCTCGTCTATTTTCTTGGCCGGCAGCAACGGCGGCAGCAACGGCGAATCCGATACCAACATGCCATATTGGAAATCGCAGCGCAGTGGAATCAGGCCCAAGAAGTTGCTCCCCTGCTGGAACAAATTGCTGAAGCAGCTACCCGGCTTTTAGGGGCAGAGCGGGCCAGCATTTTCCTATGGGACAAGCCAAACAAAATCCTGATTGGCCGCCCCGCGTTAGGAGTCGAAAACAATGAATTGCGGATTCCCGATACAACTGGAATTGTGGGGCAGGTTGTACAGGACGGGGAAGTACGTCGAGTTGACTCAGACGTCAAAGAGCAGCAAATGGAAATCGACCGCCAAGTTGATCAACAACTCGGATTCGAAACCAGATCGTTACTTTGTGCGCCGATGATTAGTCACGGAAAAATTCTTGGTGCATTTGAGATGATCAATAAGGTGGGTGGCAATTTTGATCCAGATGATGAAGCCGACCTGCTTGAACTTGCCGGCCATGCCGCCATCGCGTTGGCCAATACGCAGCACATTGAAGAACTGTTAAAAAAACAGGAAACCCTCGTCAATCAGGCCGCTGCCGAAGTGGAGATGATCGGAGAGTGTCCAGCTATCAGTGATTTGAGGACCACCATTGCCAAGGTGGCGCCAACCGATCTGTCCGTTTTAATCTTGGGAGAGAATGGAACTGGTAAAGAGGTCACTGGGCAAATGGTCCACTACCTTAGCCAAAGACGAAATGAGCCATTAGTGGCGGTCAATTGTGCGGCGATCACAGAGTCCCTTCTGGAAAGTGAGTTGTTTGGCCATGAGAAGGGTGCCTTTACAGACGCTAATGAAACCCGCCCCGGAAAGTTTGAGGTGGCCGCCGGCGGCACCCTTTTTCTGGACGAAATCGGTGACATGAGCCTGACTGGGCAATCCAAATTACTGCGGGTACTCGAGGAAAAGATGGTTGTCCGAGTCGGCGGCTCGACTCCCATTCCAGCTGATGTACGAATAGTAGCAGCCACCAACCAAGATCTTGCTGAACTGGTCCGTGAGAAAAAGTTTCGGGAAGACCTGTTTTTTCGGTTAACCGTTGTCACCGTCGACATGCCGCCGCTGCGAAAACGAGACAAAGACATTCTGCTATTGGCCCAACATTTTTTGGCCACCTTCTGCCAGCAGGCTAAAAGAAAGGTCCCAGCCTTTACAGCAGCGGCTCGAACCAAGCTGTTAATGCATCCCTGGCCAGGCAACGTTCGTGAACTGAGGAACATGATGGAGCGTCTCGCCTATCTGGGAAGCGAACAAACCGTTGAAGGGGACGATCTGGATTTCATCATGACTGGACCCTCCAAATCAGGCAATGAATTTCAATTGGATCTAAACCTGAGCGATGCCAGTCGGAACTTCCAGATCGCCTTCATTGAAAAACAGATCGAGGCAGCACGCGGAAACATGACCGCTGCCGCCAAGCGACTGGGATTGCATCGAAGTAATCTATATCGAAAAATGCGACAACTTGAAATGGAAGTCAATGAAGAGATCTGAATTCTCAGTCACTATCAAGACACGCCCGGACCCCGTCCTTTCAGACAAAATTTAGTAAGTCAATGAATGCCAAGCAACCTGTTCGATCCTCCGGTGGAATAACCGGGTTACCTCCCAGGTATTGCAGTGACCCCACCATTTTTGACCTGGAACAGAAACACCTCTTTCCGAGCCAGTGGTTTCCCATTGGTTACGAAAGCGACATCGCCGGCAACGGTGAGCATTTCAGTTTTCAATTACTGGGACTTGATGGGTTTTGCGTGAGGGACGACCACGATCAGCTGCATTGTTTTCGAAACGTCTGCCGTCATCGGGGCACACAGCTTTGTCCGGTAAATTCCTCCGGTCTGGGAACCGTTCCAGAAGGTGAGCCGTGTTCCGACAATCCAACGAAAAGCAGTATTGTCTGCGATTACCATGGCTGGAAATATGGACTCGATGGCCGGCTGATCGCCGCACCCCACATGGATAACACCCCGGGGTTCAACCGTGCTGATTTCAGCCTCTACCCCATTCGGTGCGCTAAGTGGCAGGGAATCATTTTTGCCCAGGTTGGCGCCGGTCAGGATAATCCAACGGACTCCCTAACCGAAATCCTCCACCCCCTGAACCGAATCGTCGAGCCGCGGGGATTGGATCAGTTTCAGCGGAAGAAAACGATCAGCTACGTCATTCAAGCAAACTGGAAACTCCTGTTTCAGAATTTCAACGAATGTTATCACTGTCCGTCGGTCCACCCCCAATTGACACCTCTAACAGATTATCGGGACGCAGAAAACGAATTTGACACCGGGCCCATTCTTGGCGGGCCGATGAGGATTCGGGACGACGCTGATTCGGTCACCCGTGACGGTGATTATTGTGGCCCGGTACCGGACTCTCTGGTCGGCGAAGAACTCAAAAAGGCGCATTACTACACGGTTTCGCCGGGTTTTTTCCTCAGCCTTTTTCCCGATTACGTCATGGTCCATCGACTTTCACCGCTTGCGTTTAACCAAACGAAAATTGACTGTGATTTTCTCTTTCTCCCTGCCTCCGGGTTATCCTTACCAACGGGGGCCACTGCATGGGAATTTTGGGATCAGACCAACCTGCAGGACTGGGAAATGTGCGAACGGGTGCAGCGCGGAATTTCGCAGGGTAATTTTTCACCTTCGCCATACTCCCCACTGGAAAGCCTGTTGGTCAAGTTTGATCAACATTACCGCCAGCAAATCGCCCGATTCGAATAGGCACTCGGTTCAGCGTTCTGGTTTTTTTGGGAAGCGAAATAGATTGCGAACTCGATTCGAAGAAGACCAGACAGAGGCCCGGAAAGGTCATGTTGGGTGAATTTAGCAATTCATCCAACGCAAATATCACCGAGAATACAAAAGCCAGCCAGCACAGTGGCTGGATTCAGTTCTCTTTTTTCGACTCAGCCTTCGCTGGTTCCGCCTTCGCTGGATCCGCCTTTGCTGGTTCCGCCTTTGCTGGTTCAGCCTTTGCTGGTTCAGCCTTTGCTGGTTCAGCCTTCGCTGGATCCGCCTTCGCTGGATCGACGCCTGGCTTGTCAGAGTTTTCCTGATCCGAACCCTGCTGGAGTTCTTTTTGAACTGCTTCCAGCTCTTTTTGGGCCTCAATTCGATCGGCAAGCGATTCGGTACTTGGAAGGCCGTCTTCCATTCTCATTCGATGACGTCGATCTACCAAACGCTGCAAGGGAAAATCGAGTGGCCACTCAACCTGAATTTTCTTCAGGTTGCTGTAATACTCTTGCATCGCGGCCACTAAATCATCTTCCATCACGTCATCTTCAAGGCCCTTAAAGTCAACGAATACTTTTTTCCAAAGATTAAATGACTCCTCGTACTTTTGAACCGCCCCAGGATCGACAACCGTCTCCATGACCTGATTTCCGTTTTGGTCCAAAACAAACTGATCATCGGCATCTTTTTTCGGCTTGGTGACCGTTTGTTGGTCGATTTTTGCCTGGCGAACCAGTGCACGTGCATCATAAAGGGCTTTCCTCGCATCAATCGTAACATCCTGAGATTCAGCAGTCGCACGCTCTGACCAGTACTCATAATTCACCGTACCGCGATACCTGGAAGTAAAATCCAACTCGCGTCGAATCCCGTTCATTTGCATTTCAAGACGTTCGTATCCCAGTTTCTGCTGCTCGGTCAGCATTAGGCTACCGTCGGCCAAACCTGCATCGACCGCTGCTTTAAATAACGTATCCCGATCAGCCTCTACGATTTCCCTAGCAAGGTTCCAAACTTTGTAGAGCTCCGGATCCACAATTTCGTCGGTGGGAGTATTGTAGACTTCCCACATCTGATCGGTCATGTTGGACAGTCTCTCCTCGTCCAATTTCTTTCGGAGACCCGGGAAGAACTTGTCCAGTTCCACCCGCTTGTCTTCCAGCTTTCTTTTTTCCTCTACCAACCTCTCAAGCTGAATTGGCAAGTTAGCGGAGGTCCGAATCGTTCGTAGTCCAAACGCCGACCCCGTCCATTCGTCCAACGCTTTTTGCCAAGCAACCTGAGCAGCATCATCGGGCCGCTTCTCGATTTCGTAATCAATGGCGAAGTTTCTCAATTGGCTGGGAGCATTTTTGAAAAACATGATCTCGCTGGTTCTCAGGGCCATGATGCCCTCATCCACGTTCCTCCGGGAGATGTCATACCACTGATAAGAAGTCAGCCAATTGTCAGGCCCGCCAAGGTCGGGCGAGCGAATCTCTTTTTTATCAATTCCATACTCAGCCAGCTTGTTGTGGTAATCAGCATCCCGCCGAAAAAGCCTTCGGAACTGTTCTTTCTCATCCGCTCTTCCCAATTTGAGCCCGAAAAAGAAACCAAGCTGATCAAAAATCCGGTGATCTTTACGGTTGTAGGCGATACCCTGCATCAAGTAGGAAAGCCCTTCTTTCACCCAGTGGTACCGATACTGGTAATCATCGAATTCCCGCGAGATGTTGTAGGACAGATTATGGGCCTGGAATTCCCATACCTTGATAAAGTTTGGCTGGAGAGCAATCAGAGTCTGGGTCGATGTCCTTAGCCGGTCCCATTGCTCTTTTTTACGGGCATCCTGGACTCGACCCCACAACAAGGTGACCGCAACCGGACGAAGTCCGAGAGTAGCCAGCTTCATGGACTCACTGGCAGGGTTAATCTCTGAGATCTCGGCTTGGGAGAGTCCATGTTGCTTTCGCAACTGGGACAACATCCCACCCACCGTGGATTCTCCACCGTCTTTTTTAATCGTTGCCGGCTGGCTGATGAATGACAATGGAATCAACAACAGCGCAATAGCAGCAATGTAGATGATCTTGCGACGAAAGGATTCGTTTCGCGTCATTTGGCGATCTCACGTGTTTTCAGGATAAAGTAACCAATGACCACAGTCATGAAAATAAATACCGCGGCAATGGTCGTAGCAATCAAAAACGGAGCCATACTGATATTAAATCCCGCAACCAGAGGTTCGGAAAAATCGAGTTTGGTAAAGTCTGGCACCAGAAAAGTCAGATACTGCACTGCATCGAGAAACGCTCCATCAGTCGATTTAATGACGGTCTTGGTAACGCCCTCATCCAATGGAGTCATTTGATTCATTTGAGTGTAAATTCGGTAAAAGGACTCAATCGGACCTCCACCTTCCATAACGCCTTTTCTCAAATCGACAACCAGTTCGCTGAAGCAGCCCAGAATAATCGTCGCCAATACGGCCACCATCGAAACGACGCCGCTCAAAAATGTCGAGAACATGACGCTCACTGCCACGATGAACATCATCTGTAGCCAAATTCCGAAATAGGCCTTGGCGAAATTCCAGGCGAAGCTTCCTTCGCTGGTCAGGAAGTAAAGATCATTCATGGCAACGCCAAAAAACTGCCCCGACTCATTACAGCGAACGATCACCTGAATGTCGCCTGTCTCTCCTATTTCATCGAACAAATCATAGCTGCCGACCACTTCTTCGGCGAATTCACCCTCGGCCACATTCAGATCCGTCCGGCTACAGTTTTCTTGGATGCGGGGGATGAAAATAGTCTTAATGGCGAACTCATCGGCTTCGAAAACGATGGGCTCGGTACGATACTCGTAGTTATCAGTCACGCCCCGAATCACCAAAGAGCCGGATACGCCACGTTCGATATCCCCTTTATGGGTTCGCACAACACTCATGTTGTTCAGGTCCAGCTGCACAAAATTCGGATCGGCAAACTTGCTGGCGACAAATCCATCTAGCGTAAACACAGCGCGGGCCAATGAAGAACTCCCACCAGCGATATACGATCGGTGCTCCCATTCATTGCCGACATTGACGCCTCGCTCCTTTTCATTTCCACGGCGATCAAGAAACGTTAATTCAGACGCCCGGATACGCTCGCGGGCCATCAGAATACCAGTCGGTGGTCCAATCCAGAATTCAGCTGGCTCGTCGGTCTCAACATCCTTAACGATCAGCTTGCCGTCTTCGACGCTGGCCCGAATACTCGTGTTACCCCGATCATTAATTGGCCCCTCGTATTTCGAAGACCGGACCATCACGTCATGGGAATGCCCACCATACTCTGGTGGAACCTGAACTGTGATCAGTCCCTCGTTGGACACTTCAATCAAGTGCCAATGGCTACTGGCCAAACCCGATTTACCTTCATATTCTGTCGTCAACGAAACACGACCGCCGGACACAGAAGACTCCCCCTTTGTCTCTATTCGGGTAAAAGTCACATCCTTGATATTGTGGGTATGATTGAGACCTCGTTCCACAAACAGATAACTCGCGAACCAGATCAAAAACAGCATGATCGTTCCGACAAATCCAAAGCCGGCGACCCGACCCAGTACGATTTCGCTGGAACGAACCGGCTTGGTAACCACCGTATAAATGGTGCGGGTCTTAATATCAGTTGGCAGGCTGAACGTTGCGATCAGCAATCCAAAAAGCCCCATTAAAAGTTGGGTGCCGAAAAAGACAAAACCGATGTAAACCTGGTCAGGGTGCTCGCTGTTAGCATTTAAAAACCAGCCACCTCCCAGTAACATGGCCGCAAAGATGGCAAACGCTACAAAGATAATCTTCTTTCGCAATGTTTCCTGAACAGCCAGTTTTGCCAACGCGAAAATCCGTCCGAATGATGTTCGAACAAAATCGGGGATGATCTGAAAAATGACTCTGGAAACAAAATAGAAGGCTTCTGAAGGCCCATACTGCAAAGTGGCGGTCAGGTAGCTAAAGACAACACCGACCACGGCTACAATGAAGGCCCCAATGATAAATTTCAAACTGCTGCTTGAAAGCCATTCAACCAGACTAATTGAGTCGTCAAAAACCAT